>Ga0265292_1000170_pt1 | contig 121636 bp, 100 predicted proteins | sample Munlanlewell296A_FD_189080 | JGI IMG/M metagenome (GOLD analysis project Ga0265292, IMG submission 189080) | Leachate microbial communities from a municipal landfill in Southern Ontario, Canada - Leachate well 296A | ecosystem: Engineered > Solid waste > Landfill > Unclassified | place... | reverse complement strand
TTTAGAGGCTGTGTGAAAATTATGGTTTTTCATTATCCATGATTTTAACCAAGGTAGAATGAAATAATAATCACTAACCAGAAACCGTTAAAACGGTTCAAATCTTGACTTCTATTTCATTAACACCTCGATTAATCGAGGTGTTAATGAAAAAAGATGATAGTATCTCAACCGTTTCAACGGTTTAATTTGAATATTCACACAGCCTCTGAAGGTCGCGGCAATTCAAAATATTATTCTGCGTAACGTGACTTATTAACTTCTTCATTGTAACAAGAGAGATGTCTATAAATTCATCGCAAATCATTTTTTTTGAAAAAAAGTTCCACAGAATTGATTTTTTTTTTGGCATTGTTTTTAATTAGTGCTAATTTTGGATACAAAAATTTTATATAGAAATTTAAATGCTTACAGAATTCGGAAAAATTTTCGCTTTTATGCTGATCGCAATTATGTTTGTAATTGTTTCGGTCTTCATGGCAAAACTTATCAGACCTGCCCGTCCCACTAAAGAAAAACTTATGATTTACGAATGCGGAGAAAATCCGGAAGGTACTCCCTGGGTAAAATTCAATATCCGCTTTTACGTGGTTGCCCTCATCTTCCTTATTTTTGATGTTGAAGTTGTTTTGTTAGTTCCCTGGACAGTAGTCTATCAGCAATATGGTTTAGCCGGATATTTTATCGGCGTAATTTTCTTATTCTTTTTAGGTCTTGGAATGGCTTACGAATGGAAGAAAGGGGATCTTGAATGGGCGCGCCCATATCCTCAAAGTTCCAAAATGAAAAATTCAGTTCAAGAAGTTGATACTTCTTTCCAAGTAAAAAAGTAAAAAGTGAAAAGATATTTCTTTCTACTTGTAACGTTCCACTTTCTACTTTAATTAGTTTTTAACAAATGCTTTTTTTTAATAATCGGGTAAAGAATGGGTCTTTTAGATACAGAATTTAGTGACGACAATATCGTCATAACCAAAATTGATGACCTTTTAAATTGGGCAAGATTATCTTCCCTTTGGCAAATGAGCTTCGGTTTAGCCTGCTGCGCTATAGAAATGATGGCAACTTCAGCTTCACATTACGATTTTGACCGGTTTGGAGTTATTCCCCGCCCTTCACCTCGCCAGGCTGATATAATCATTATTTCCGGTACCGTTACTTTCAAAATGGCAATCCGCATAAAAAGACTTTACGAACAAATGCCCGACCCAAAATATATTATATCTATGGGAAGCTGTTCAAATAGCGGCGGACCTTATTGGGAACATGGCTATCATGTCTTAAAAGGTGTGGATAGAGTAATTCCTGTTGATGTTTATGTTCCAGGCTGCCCTCCAAGACCTGAAGCATTATTAGAAGGGCTGTTGACACTCCAAAATAAAATTAGAAACGAATCTTTGGTAAAGAAAAACGTATGAAATCTTCAGAAGAAATTTATTCCATCTTGAAAGAAAAGTTCGGCGATGCAGTAATTCAGCTAAATACAAAACTTCCCAAGGAAGCGGTAATTGAAGTAACTCCATCACAAATTACAGAAATTTGCTGGTTCCTTAGAGATACTGAAGAATTACTCTTCGATAATCTTATTCTTCTTACCGGCTTGGATGATGACAATGCTGAAAAAATTAAATTAGAAGACGGAACTACCCTGACAAAGGGTGGAACGCTTTCCGTAGTTTATCATTTAGAAAGTATGAAATTAAAACATAAACTCGTTCTGAGAACATCTACGGATAGAGAAAATCCTGAAGTTGAAACCGTTAGCAAGGTTTGGGCTTGTGCGGACTGGCATGAACGTGAAGCTTATGACATGTTTGGAATAATATTCCTTAATCATCCTGATTTGAGAAGAATTTTAATGCCGTACGATTGGGAAGGCGGTTATCCTTTGCGAAAAGATTATAAGAATCCGGAATTCTACCAAGGAATGAAAGTACCTTATTAAGTTGTTAGTTTTCAGTCGTCAGTTATCAGAGCATAATTGAATGCAAGATTATAAAAAGTTGATAGTATGGCAAAAGTCTCACGCTTTATCATTAATGATTTATAAAATAACTGAAAACTTTCCAAAACACGAATTGTATGGTTTAGTTTCACAAATTAGAAGAGCAACTGTCTCAATTGCAACAAATATTGCAGAAGGAACTGGAAGAAATTCAAAGCCTGATTTTTCAAGATTTCTTCAAATTGCTTATGGTTCTTCAAGCGAAGTAGAATATTTATTATTCTTAAGCGCTGAACTAAATTATGTTTCTTTAGATATTACAAATAAATTGAATAACGATCTTCAAGAAATAAAAAAGATGTTAGCTTCGCTACAAAAGAGACTAAAATCTGAGAACTGAGTACTGATAACTTTTTACTAAAGATTTATGCTAAAAACCGAACAAATGGTCCTTAATATGGGACCGCAACATCCTTCGACTCACGGAGTTTTAAGATTAGAATTAGAACTCGAAGGTGAAATAATTGTAAATGTGATACCGCATCTTGGTTATCTTCACCGCTGTTTTGAAAAACATTGCGAAGCGATGACGTATCCGCAAATTATTCCTTACGTTGACCGTTTGGATTATTTGGCTTCAATGAATAATGAGTTGGGTTACGCTATTGCCGTCGAAAGACTGCTCGATATTAAAGTTCCGGAAAGAGTTGAGTACATTCGAGTAATTATGTCGGAATTGCAAAGAATTGCTTCACATTTGGTTGCCATAGGAACTTATGGAATTGATACCGGTGCATTCACTCCTTTTCTCTATTGCTTCCGCGACAGAGAAAGAATTCTATCATTATTTGAAAAAACGTGCGGTGCCAGATTACTTTACAATTACATTTGGGTTGGCGGGCTTTCTCACGATCTCCCTATTAATTTTGTGAATGAAACGAGAGATTTCCTAAAAGATTTCAAAAAGACGATAATAGAGGTCAATAATCTTCTTTCGTACAATAAAATTTTTATTGAAAGAACGGCTAATGTTGGCGTTCTCCCTGTAGATTCTGCAATTAACTACGGTATTACCGGTCCAAATCTTCGTGCAAGCGGATTAAAATGGGATATCCGCCGTGACGATCCTTACTCCATTTATGATAGATTCGATTTTGAAATCCCCGTTGGGAAAGGATTACATGGACAAGTTGGTGATTGTTGGGATAGGTACTACCTCCGCGTTCAAGAGATGGAACAAAGCATTAGAATTATAGAACAAGCGTTGGACCAATTACCCGAAGGAGAAATTACTTCTGCTCTACCAAAAAGAATTAAACCGGTTGAAGGGCAAATCTATTCCCGTGTTGAAAATCCTAAGGGTGAACTTGGATTTTTTATAGTAAGTAAAGGACAATTGCAGCCTTTTAGAGTGAAAGTTCGTCCTCCGTCATTTGTTAATCTTAGCGTACTTGGAGAACTGTGCAAAGGGCACCTCATAGCAGATGTTGTTGCTATCCTTGGAAGTATTGATATAGTTTTAGGAGAGGTTGATAGATAATGTACGAATTTATTGCAAACTTGTTTGGCAGTGATGTTATTGCATCCTTTATATCAGGAGCGCTTCCGTTTGTTTTTATCGTTCCGTTCGCACTTTTTGCCGTTTGGCTTGAAAGAAAAGTATCCGCTCACATGCAGGATAGACTTGGACCGATGAGAGTTGGTTACCATGGTTGGCTGCAGACTTTTGCTGATATCCTAAAACTGATTCAAAAGGAAGACATTACTGCAACTGATACTGATAAAAAACTTTTCAATATTGCGCCTGTGCTTGTTTTTATGGGAAGTTATGCTGCATTTGCCGCTATTCCCTTTTCTTCCGTTTATATTGGTTCCAATATTGACTTAGGAATTCTATACATTGTTGCGGTTTCGGGTTTGGTTGTCGCCGGTATTTTAATGGCGGGTTGGGCTTCTAACAATAAATATTCTCTTTACGGAGCTGTTCGTTCCGCTGCACAAGTTATAAGTTATGAAATTCCAACTGTGATTGTCATTCTTACTGTTGTTGCAGTTGTCGGTTCTTTAAATCTAACAAAAGTTACTGAATTTCAGACAAGCAGATTTTGGGATTGGATGATCTTCGGGGGAAGTGTTGCAGGAATAAAGAAATTTATTTTACTTCCGTTTATGCTTATTGGTTTTGTCATAATTTATATCAGTTCGCTTGCTGAAGTAAACAGAACTCCATTCGATATTCCTGAGGCTGAATCTGAATTAGTCGGCGGTTATCATACAGAATATTCCGGAATGAAGTTCGCGATGTTCTTCCTAGCTGAATACGCAAATATGTTTGCCGTTTCCGCAGTTGTAGCCACATTATTTTTCGGAGGTTATCATTCCCCATTTGGATATTTCGGCAATTTAACCGGATTATCCTGGCTTGTTCCCATTGAACAATTTTTCTGGTTCACCGTAAAAGGAATTTTCTTTGTGTTCGTACAGATGTGGTTGAGATGGACTCTTCCCCGTCTCCGTGTTGATCAACTAATGTCTTTGTGCTGGAAATATTTAATTCCTATTGCATTTGTAAATTTCTTAATTGTTGCATTAATAATGGTTTTATAATTAATGAGAGAATATTTAAATAATATTAAAGACGGATTAGTTACTGTTTTCATCGGAATGAAAATTACGTTCATGCATTTATTCACTCCTTCGGTAACTATTCAATATCCGAGTGTAAAAGTTCCTATGGTGGAACGGGCGCGAAATCGTTTATTCGTAAATATGGATGACTGCATCGGCTGCGACCAATGCGCGCGTGCTTGCCCGGTAAGTTGTATCGAAATTAATACCGTTAAAGGATTACCAACCGAAGACCTTGGCAAAACTTCTCAAGGAAAGAAAAAAGCTTTATGGGTAACTAAGTTCGATATTGATTTCGCAAAATGCTGCTATTGCCAATTGTGCGTTTTTCCTTGTCCGACCGATTGTATTTATATGACGGACGAGTATGAATTCACCAAATTAGAACGGGACGATCTATTGTATAAGTTTGCCACTCTTTCTCCGGAAGAAGTTGAACAGAAGAAAGAAAATTTCCAAAAATTTGAAGCTGAAAAAGCTGCCGCAAAAGCTGCTGCTCCTAAACCGGCTACACCTATCCCGAAAGCTTCCGGGACCACTCCTCCGGCAGCATCAGCAGAAGAAAGTAAACCAGAGAATTAAGAACTATGAATTTAGCAGATTTTTTATTTTATTTTTTTGCCATAATAACTCTTGTTTCGGCATTCTTTGTCGTCACTTTTAAGAATATTATTTATTCGGCTTATTCCCTTTTACTTACGTTTTTAGGAGTTGCCGGAATTTATGTTCTGCTTGGTGCCGATTTTATTGCCATCGTTCAGGTGATTGTTTACGTCGGCGGCATATTGATCCTTATCCTTTTCGGTGTGATGTTGACGAACAAAATTCAGAATGTACCGATTAAAACAGAAGCTTCGTTTATTATTCCGGCATCAATTACCATTGGCGCATTTGGCGGGATTTTGGTTTCAACTTTTATTAACACAAGATGGAAATCAATGCCGGCAGAATTACCTTTTGCAACCTTAACCGATGTCGGCAAACTTTTAATGAACGAATATATTTTGATATTTGAATTACTCGGAATTCTTTTGTTGGTTGCTTTAGTCGGCGCGGCAAGCATTGCGAGGAAACAGTAGGAACAACTATGACAACTATCGGTTTACAACATTATCTCGTCGTTAGTTCAATTCTTTTTTCACTTGGACTTTTCGGAATTGTTACAAGAAAAAACGCAGTAATGGTTTTGATGGGAATTGAACTGATACTTAACTCGGCAAACATTAATTTTATCGCTTTTGCAAGATTTGGTAATTTTGGATTCGACGGACAATTGATCGCATTATTCGTCATTATTTTAGCCGCCGCCGAAGCCGCAGTTGCATTAGCCATTATATTAAATATTTACAAAAATTTCTCCACCGTAAATGTTGATGAAATAGATAATTTGAAAGAATAATTTTTTATGAATGGACCTAACTTAATCACCTTATCTCTTTTTATTCTTTTTGCCCCGTTAGCCGGATTCTGGTTTACACTTATTTTAGGCAAGAAAATTCAGAAGAGTTATTTAATTGAAATCGGACTTATCACTTTAGTCTTACTTACCACTATTTATGTAACGTTCACAAAATTATTCTATTTTCCGGATACAAATTTCGTTTCGGAATTTACATGGATAAATTTAGGCAATGTTCCCCTTCTCGGAAAAGTTACTGTCGAATTAGGAATGATGATAGACAATATCACTGCTCTTATGTTATTTGTCGTTGCTCTTATCAGTTCATTAGTCCATTATTATTCAATTGATTATATGAAAGGCGATAAACGGTATAACCGTTATTTCGCTTTCCTCGGGATTTTTACTTTTTCTATGATGGGAATAGTTTTAACACACAACATTTTAATGATGTACATTTTCTGGGAATTAGTAGGTCTCTCATCTTATCTTTTAATAGGTTTTTGGTTTGAAAAAGATTCAGCTTCCGATGCTTCGAAGAAAGCTTTTTTAGTAAACAGAATTGGCGATCTTGGAATGTTTTCGGGTATTCTCTTAATTTTTGTGACCTACCATACTTTTACTTTTGATAAAATATTCCAAGCTATCGGCAATGGAGTCTTACCATTCAATTCCGAGCTTTGGCTTACCATAGTTGGAATTTTATTATTCTGCGGTGCGATAGGAAAATCTGCACAATTCCCTCTTCATGTATGGTTACCTGATGCAATGGAAGGTCCAACTCCCGTTAGCGCATTGATCCATGCGGCTACAATGGTTGCCGCAGGCGTTTACCTTGTCGCAAGAATTTTCCCGATGATGACCGGTGATGCGCTTTTATTTGTTGCAGTGATAGGAGCTTTATCAGCATTCATTCCGGCTACAATCGCATTAACACAAACTGATATTAAAAAAGTTTTGGCTTATTCAACGATCAGCCAGCTTGGCTACATGATAATGGCGTTGGGTGTTGGTTCTTTTGCATTTGGATTTTTCCATTTGGTAACACACGCTTTTTTTAAAGCCGGATTATTTCTCGGCGCCGGTTCCGTAATCCATGCTATGCACCATGAACAAGATATTATGAAAATGGGCGGCTTGAGGAAGAAACTGCCGGTAACTTATTATACTTTCTTAATTTTCTGTTTGGCTATTTCAGGCGTTCCTCTAACTTCGGGATTTTTAACAAAAGATGGAATTCTTGCCGGTACTTTTGCTTTTGGTTTATTAACGGGGAATTCAATCTTTGCCATAACCGGATTTTTCGTCGCAATGCTTACTGCATTTTACATGTTCAGAATTTTGATTCTAACATTCCACGGAAAACCGCGCGACGAACATAAATATGAACACGCGCACGAATCTCCCTTTTTGATGATCGCTCCATTAGTTCTTTTAGCAATCTTATCAATTTTTATTTTCTATACAGCTAATCCGTTTAACGCAGACAGCGGTTGGGTTTTATCAAAGTGGATTAAAACTCCTGCGTCTGTTGTTCCGGAACATGCCCGTTATTCATTTATGGTTCCTGAAAAGATGCAAGAAGCCGCAGTTAAAACTACGGAACACATCACTCACTCAGAAGTTTATACAGAAGCTCTTCACCATGCTCATATTCCGGCAGTTCTTTTATCACTTGTTGTTGCCGGCTTAGGAATTCTTCTTGCTTTCGCTTTCTATCAATGGAAGAAAATTGATGTTGATGCTTTGACAGAGAAAGTCAAACCGCTTTATACTTTTTCACTGAACAAATGGTACTTCGATGAGTTTTATCATAAAACATTCGTCGCAGGCCTTTTAGGAATTTCCAATCTGCTCGCATGGTTCGATACTTATATCGTTGATGGAATAGTAAACGGCGCTGCTTCAGTAACACGGATGGTTTCCCGCTTCAGCGGTGTTTTTGATAATTATGTAGTTGACGGAGCTGTAAATTTAACAGCTACTTTCAGCGGATTGATAGGTTTGGCGTTCAGAAAACTTCAGACCGGAAAAGTGCAAGCCTACTTAGTGCTTGTAGTTTTTTCTCTCGTTCTTTTCTTACTCTTTTTTGTAAAAATATAGTTTAGTTCAGAATTTTTTTAAAGGATTAAAATACAATGCAACAAGTTCCGTTTTTATCATTGATAACTTTCTTACCGCTTCTCGGTATGATCATTATACTTCTCCTGCCGAAAAGCAATGAAAAAGCTATCAAATCTGTAAGTATTATTATTACAGGTATTCAAGTTGTGCTCGCCGGAATGATCTGGAGTATGTACAATTACTCTCTTGGTGGAATTAATAACCAGGCGACGTATCAATTTGTTGAAAAATTCAGATGGATCGAAATTGCAACCGTTTCCTGGTTGGGAACTATTAAAGTTGATTACTTTATGGGAATTGACGGCTTGAGCGCTCCCCTACTCTTTTTAACAGCATTGATTTCTTTTATCGCTGCAATTTCTTCATGGAAGATTGATCATTCCTTAAAAGGATATCATGCAATGTATCTTTTGCTTGTTACCGGAATGGTTGGAGTTTTCGTTTCATTGGATTTATTCCTTTTCTACATTTTCTGGGAATTAATGCTTCTCCCGATGTATTTCCTGATCGGTATTTGGGGCGGTCCAAGAAAAGAATACGCCGCTATCAAGTTCTTTATTTACACTCTCTTCGGTTCGGTATTTATTCTTTTAGTTATGATCGGTTTGTATTTAAGCGCTACGGAAACGTTAGCAAACGGAACAAAAGTTTTCACCTTTAACATGATTGCCTTAATGGATCCACAGAATTATACGCAAACCGGAATTCTTTCTCCGTTAAACCCAAACAATTTAAGATTTATAGCTTACATTGCCTTGTTCGTCGGCTTTGCAATAAAAATTCCGATGTTCCCTTTCCACACATGGCTTCCCGATGCACACGTTGAGGCGCCGACAGCAATAAGTGTAATTCTTGCCGGTGTTCTTTTAAAGATGGGTACATACGGAATTTTGAGAGTTAATTATCCTATCTTCCCTGAAATAACGCAGCAATTAGTCTGGTGGATCGCTCTTTTCGGAACTATAAATATTGTTTATGGTGCGCTTTGTGCAATGGCGCAAACAGATTTTAAGAAACTCATCGCTTATTCTTCGATTTCACACATGGGATTTGTGATGCTTGGGATGGCATCGTTAAATACTGCCGGTATTTCCGGTGCGGTATTCCAGATGTTCAACCACGGAACAATTACCGCGATGCTCTTCCTTATTGTTGGAGTACTTTATGATAGAACACATACTCGGGGAATTAATGACTTCGGAGGATTAGCGGTTCAGATGCCCATTTATACGGGGTTTGTAAGTTTTGCTTTCTTTGCCGCAATTGGTTTACCCGGTTTAAGCGGATTTATTTCAGAAGTCTTCGTCTTTCTTGGTGCCTTCAGTTCGGTTCAAATTCGTGTATTGACTATTATTTCCACCTCCGGAATTTTGTTAGGTGCGGGATATATGCTTTGGACTTTGCAGCGCATTTATCTAGGGAAATTAAATGAAAAATGGAATAAACTCCCCGATCTTGATTTTAGAGAATATGCGATGTTGGTTCCGCTTGCCGTTATTATTCTTATTCTTGGTGTTTATCCTTCATTCATGCTGGACTTGATGAATTCATCAGTAAACACGATGGTTAATTTTATGGATAAATCGCAAATATTTTTTTCAACGATACAATTTTAATTGAATAGTTAGAGTTTTTATTTATGCCGTTAACATATTTTTTCGATAGTTTACCGTTGCTCTACCCGGAAATTGTAATTTCCGTTCTTATTGCATTAATCGTTTTGGCTGATTTGATTTCAAGCAAAGTAGAAAAAGTTCTCCCCTACATTTCGTTAATCGGATTAGGCGTGGCTTTTTATTTTGTGTTGGATAATTACAACGCTAACGCGATGGCTTTTCTCAACGATACCGGAAAAGGAATGCTTGCGGTTGATTCTTTCGGCTCGTTCTTCAAAATGATCATTCTCATTAGTTCGTTTCTGGTAATTCTCTTTACAATACTCTCGAAGGAATTGCATGATTCGATGGATCGAATTGGAGAATATTACACGCTGATCTTCGGAATGATCCTTGGTATGTTCTTTATGGTTTCGGCAACGAATTTAATTTTACTTTATCTTTCAATCGAATTGGTCTCGCTCTCCTCTTATGTATTAGCCGGTTTTATCAAAACTTCAACACGAAGCGCCGAAGCTTCGTTAAAATATTTAATCTTCGGTGCAGCTTCAACGGGTATAATGCTTTTTGGTATTTCAATTGTTTACGGTTTAACCGGCAGCGTGAATCTTTATGAAATCAGTTATTTATTCCAGGTAACAACCGGGAATAAATTTCTTCTCAATCTTTCGATGATCCTGATGTTTGCAGGAATCGGCTATAAAATTTCTTCAGTCCCATTCCACTTTTGGACTCCCGATGTTTACGAAGGCGCGCCAACAACAATTACAGCTTATTTATCCGTTGCAAGTAAAGCGGCAGGTTTTGCGCTTCTTATCCGTTTAATTAAAACCGGATTTTTCCTCGAAACTTCAACACTCGGCGCATGGGTAATTCTTCCTTCATTCTATTGGCAGGATTTCCTTGTTCTTCTTTCAATCTTAACGATGACGTTAGGAAATTTTGCTGCGCTCTGGCAGAGCAATATTAAAAGAATGCTTGCCTACTCCAGCATCGCACACGCAGGTTATCTTTTAGCAGCTCTCGCAGTTTTATCCGATCAAGGGTTGATTGCGATATTGATTTATTTTGCTATTTACATGCTAATGAATCTCGGCGCTTTCTTGGTTGTTATAATCATCCGCAATAAAATAAACAGCGAAGAACTTTCGGACTACGATGGATTGGGTTATTCTATGCCTTTGATGGGAGTTAGTCTTGGTGTGTTTCTCATTTCTCTTACCGGTTTACCACCAACAGCAGGATTTATAGGAAAACTTTATATTTTTCTCGCCTTGTTAGACGCCAAGATGATCGTCCTTTCGGTAATCATGGTTTTGAACAGTGTAGTTTCACTTTATTATTACGTCCGCGTTTTGAAACACATGTTCTTGAATAAACCGAAAGAAGAAGTCGCCCAAGTTAAGTTCCCATTGGCAGAAAACATTTATGCTTCGGTACTTGCCGCTGCTGTTATCTTCTTTGGAATTTACTTCAGTCCAGTTATCAATTGGGCAAAAAACTCTCTCTCACTTTTCGGATTTTAAGTATTTCACTCCGTAACACAGATTATTAATCTGTGTTACAATTCATCTTTTCCTAAAACATTTCATTTCTTTTTATCTCTCGGGAACATTCTCCAATTTTGTTTTGTTAGTTATTAAAAGAACAATAACAATGAACATTTTGAGGCATAGATGAGCGATATACAAGTTGAAACTGAGATAACGATAACTGATAAAGCAAGCAGCGAAGTAAAAAGAATTATGAGTGAGAATAAGATGGTTGAGTCTTTTGGGCTGCGTGTTGGAGTAAAGGGCGGCGGTTGTTCAGGCATGTCCTATTCATTAGGATTTGACAGCACACCTCTCGACGGTGACTCGGTTATTGAGATAAAAGGTGTAAAACTTTTTGTTGACGGTAAAAGTCTTTTCTATCTTTCCGGAACAGAATTGGATTTTTCCGACGGATTGAATGGAAAAGGTTTTGTTTTCAACAATCCCAACGCAACAAAAACTTGCGGATGCGGAAATTCATTTGGTGTGTAATGCAAAGAAGATTCTTTCTTAAAGCAGCTGCACTTTCAACGGTTTCTCTTTATGGGAAATCAATTACTAATTTTAATAATACAATAAATAATAAATTAAGGAGTACTAACACAATGGCTAAATTTGAATTGCCTTCACTTCCATACACTTACGATGCACTTGAACCGCATATTGATAAATTAACAATGGAAATTCACCATTCGAAACATCATCAAGCTTATGTTAATAATTTGAACAATGCAGTTGCCGGAACTGAATTGGAAGGAAAATCTCTCGAAGAACTTTTTGCTTCAATTTCAAAAGCTCCGGTTGCTGTTAGGAATAACGGCGGTGGTGTTTATAACCACAACTTGTTTTGGACAAACATGAAACCAAACGGCGGCGGTTTACCAACCGGTGCTGTTGCTGATGCGATCAACGGTGCATTTGGTTCATTTGATGAATTTAAGAAACAATTTTCTAATGCAGGAGCAACCCGTTTTGGTTCAGGTTGGGCTTGGCTTGTTGCTTCAAACGGAAAATTAGTTGTAACTTCAAGTCCTAATCAGGACAATCCGCTCATGGATATTTCAGAAGTAAAAGGATCCCCGATTCTCGCGTTGGATGTTTGGGAACATGCCTACTATTTGCATTATCAAAACAGAAGACCGGATTACATTTCCTCATGGTGGAACGTAGTAAACTGGGATGAAGTTAACACCAGATTAGCACAAGCGAAATAATTTCAATTGAGGTATTAACAAAAAACGCAGCCAATCGGTTGCGTTTTTTGGTTGTATGTAACAGGAATTTACATCATTTCAAGAATAGGGCTAATATTGCAAATGCGTCTATGATCAAAAGCATCCAATGAACTTCATTCTTTTTTCCTATCGCTATTTTAATTACCGTAAAGCTTAAAAAACTCCAGATAATTCCCTGTGTAATTGAATAAGTCAATGGAATTAAAAACATGCCCAGAAAGGCAGGAATAGCATCGTCCAATTTTTTCCAATTAACTTGTAGAATGGGTGAGGTCATAAAAACACCTACCAAAACAAGCGCCGGTGCTGTTGCGATTGCCGGAACTACCGAAAGTAAAGGTGATAAAAACAGAAATGGAAGAAACAATAATCCTGCAACTACAGCCGTTAACCCGCTTCTTCCGCCTTCTTCAATACCCGCAGCAGATTCGATGTAACTTGTTCCGGGACTTGTCCCGACCAATCCCGAAAAAAAAGTTGCGAATGAATCAACAATAAGTGATTCTCTTATCCGAAGAGGTTCTCCATCTTTATCTTTTAAATTACCGGCTTCAGCTACTCCAATAAATGTTGATAGCGAATCAAACATATCGGTAAATAAAAACGAAAAAATAACCGGCAAAAGTGAAAGTTTTAAAGATTCTACAATATTCAGACTAAACAAGAGACTAAAATCCGGAAATGCAAATAATCCCTTCCAGGTTACAAGCGTTGGAATCCCAAAATTTATTGCGGAAGCGTCTCCATAGAATCTTCCTATGGGAATTGAAAGTAATGTAGTAAACATTATTCCTAAAATTAATGCCCCCTTAATTCTCTTAATAACGAAGAAAACCGTTACTACAAAACCGAGAATAAATGTTAAAGTTATAGAATTCATTTCCCCCAGCCCAACAATCGTTGCCGGGTTAGCTACAATAAATTTTGCATTAGTAAATCCGATGAGAGCAATGAATAGACCTATTCCTACAGCAACACCATATCTGATTTGTTGCGGAATCGCTTTAACAATCAATGTACGCACATGAAAAATCGACAGAAAGAAAAAAATAATTCCCGACCAGAAAACTGCACCCAAAGCAGTGCGCCAATCCACACCCATTCCAATTACAACCGTATAAGTGAAGAATGCATTGATCCCCATTCCCGGGGCAAGAACAATAGGATTCTTCGCGTAAATCCCCATCATAATACTTGAAAAAGCGCTTACTAAAATTGTGGCGGTCAATACACCGCTGAACGGCATTCCAGTTGGTGATAGAATTGCCGGATTTACAATAATGATGTACATGGTTGCAAGAAAAGTAGTGATCCCGGCAAGAATTTCAGTTCTTATATCAGACCCAAGTTCTTTTAGTTTGAAAAACTTTTGCATAACAAAACCTTCGATTATCTGTTCAGATTAAATTACTAAGTTAAATCAGATAATCAAACCGGATGCAACTTTGAACAAAATATTTTTTTACTAAATATAGCCTATGAGATTTGCTTTGAGTTTTTGCAGAGCACGACTAACCCATATTTCTCTTATTTCATTTTAACAATTAATTCAATAAGTTAGTTATGTAGATTTTAAGAAAGCTGTTCATTCAATTAGGATATAAATATGAATTTGTTTTCTCTGTTAACTTTTCTTTCGTTCCTAACATACCTGTTTCTCGGTTTTTATCTCTTCCGGTTAGATAAGAGATCAGCGCTCAACCAAACATTTCTTGGTGTATGCCTAAGTTTTGCGGTCTGGGCTTTATCTTCTTATTATATATTCCCTGGAGGAAATAAATCAAATATTTTTACCTGGTATAAAATTTCAGCCATCGGATGGTGTTTTTTTCCGGCATTTCTTATTCACTTTTTGATGCTGTTATCAAAGCAGCACAACGTTTTAAATAAATGGTGGATTTATCTTCCCATTTATTTACCTGCACCTATTTTTCTGTTTCGCGTATTTACAGGAACTCTTCTTGCAACTGATTTTGTAAGCACGAATGTCGGAGTGATGGAAATTCACGGAGATATTTCAGCATGGTACATCCTATATGTTTTTTATTTTTCGTTTTGTACTATGTTTGGGATTTACTTAGTATGGAGATGGGGCAGAAATTCTAAATCGAAAAGAGAAAAAATACAAGCTAATTTAATTGTAGGGTCGGGATTAATAACGTCGTCACTTGGATCAACGACAAACTTAGTCTTCCCTCTTTTCAATATTGTACTTGTACCTGCTATTGCACCGATCTTAATATTAATTTGGATATTGACCATTGTCTATGCGGTCGCAAAGCTAAAACTAATGGCATTCACTTCACACATTGCAAGTGACGAGATTGTTGCAAATATCAGAGACTTAATTATCTTGATTAATCCACTTGAAGAAATTGTAAAGATCAATTCACAAACAGAATTAATTTTAGGTTATAAAGAAAAAGAATTATTGGGGAAAACGTTTAAGACTATTCTTGCTTTTCCAGGCGCTTCCAAACCGAACTTTTCATTAAGAAACGTTATCTTTAAAAAAATTTTAGAACGTAGACAAAACAATCTAAATGTCACTGAAGAGGTCGATAATCTCCATCGAAATGATTATGAATCCTTAAAACAAAATGAGTACAAGGTTAATTTATTATCAAAAGAAAACGTGAAAATTCCGGTCGGGATTTCTTTTTCAATTATTAAAGATACGATCGGGGATGAAATCGGCAGCGTGATTATTGGGCATGACTTAAGACCCAAACTTCAATTAATAGATGAAATTAAAGAAAGAAAACAAGCTGAAGTATCGCTGCATATTTCAAACAACGAATTGAAACAGAGTAATACTCAGCTTGATAAAACGCTGCAAGAACTTAGAACTTCCCATCACGAATTAAAGGAAACTCAAAAGCAATTAGTTCAGGCTGAGAAGATGGCGTCACTCGGTCAACTGACCGCCGGTATTGCTCATGAGATAAAAAATCCTCTCAACTTTGTGAACAATTTTTCTGAAATATCGGGAGATTTATTAAACGAATTGCGAGAAGAAATAAATTCGATCAAAGATACTTTCGATCAAAGGATTTATGATAATATGGTTGATCTTATTGATAATCTTGAACAGAACGCTAAGAAGATAAACGAGCACGGGAAAAGAGCTGACAGTATTGTCAAAGGAATGCTCCTTCATTCAAGAGGAAAATCCGGTGAAAAACGTCCGACAAATTTAAATAACCTTATTACCGAATATATTAATCTGGCTTATCACGGGTTGCGGGCGCAAGATGATACGTTCAATATAAAAATTGAAACTGAATTTGACGATTCAATCGGAGTAATAAATATTGTTCCGCAAGATTTCAGCAGAGCGTTACTGAATATAGTTACGAACGCTTGCTATTCTACTCACCTAAAGAAAAAAGAATTAGGGAACGGATACAATCCGGTGTTGCGTGTAACAACTCAAAGTATTGATGGCACGTATGAAATAAGGATCCGTGATAACGGAAAGGGGATACCGCAAAATATTATTGATAAAATCTATCAGCCGTTTTTTACTACCAAACCACCAGGTTCGGGTACCGGACTCGGACTCTCGATCACTTATGAAATAATTGTACATGAACATAACGGATCAATTAAAATTGAAACTAACGAAGGTGAGTTTGCAGAATTTATTATCACTTTGCCTAAACAAGATTAATTTACATTTAGTATCTTGACAATAATAGTTTTGCATGTAATACTATTATATTTTATCTATAAACTATTAGGAATAAAATGCCGTATAAAATATTGGTTGTTGATGATGAACCGGACTTAAAACCGTTGCTTGAACAACATTTCCGGAAGCAAATAAAAAACCATGAATTTACATTTGTATTTGCGGAAAATGGAGTTGATGCGTTAAATAAAATATCGTTGGAGAAAGATGTTGATCTAATTTTAACTGACATCAATATGCCCGAAATGGATGGATTAACTTTTCTCACAAGGCTTCAAGACTTTAATGAAAATATGATTTCGGTAGTTATTTCAGCTTACGGCGATATGGATAACATCAGACAGGCAATGAATAAAGGCGCTTACGATTTTCTGATGAAACCAATTGAATTTAAGGATTTGGATATCACGCTAACCAAAGCTATCAGTGAAAATAAAAAAATAAAAGAAGCATTACATGTTAGCAGCCAATTTATAGCGATCCAGCAAGAACTTGAAATTGCCAAACATATTCAACAATCAATGCTCCCTCAGGCGCTAAATCCTAAAGATGTTAAAGACCGGTTTAATATTTTTTCGAAGATGATCCCGGCTAAAAAAGTAGGCGGCGATTTTTATGATTATTTTTTCATTGATGACAACAGACTTGCATTTGTGATTGGAGATGTTGCGGATAAAGGCGTTCCGGCAGCAATGTATATGGTTATGTCACGCATGATCATCAAATCATTGCTTCTTGCCAATCCCGATCTTCAAACTTGTTTTGCACATATTAATAATATCCTTACGCAAGATAACCCATCAACTATGTTTGTGACGGTATTCTGTGGAATTATTAATTTGGATTCGGGGAAAGTAGAATATGTTAATGCCGGTCATATCCCCCCTTTAGTTATCTCCTTAAACTCTGAAATAAAAGAAACTGAAACAACAGACGGGATAGGTTTAGGAGTATTAGATAATTTTAAATTCGTTTCTAAAGAAATTACTATAAAGCCAGGAGATACTATTCTTTTAGTTACAGATGGAGTTGCTGAAGCGCTCAGCAAAGAAAATAAATTGTTTTCGAAAGACAAACTTTTCGAGAGTTTGGCTCAATCGCCTAATCAGCCGTTAGATGTTGTTTGCAACAATCTTATAACCGATGTTCGTACCCACTCACGCGGGATGATACAGTCGGATGACATTACGGTGTTTGGCTTAAAGTATGATGGTGAAGCAAAGATTCAACCGGCAGATCAAATAATTTAGATGCTTCATTAAGTAATTGCAGCACTCTTAACCAATATTTTTTCAACTTCTAACTTGATCACAATAATTCTTTCGTTTCATTTACTAATAAACTTGATAAAGTAAAATTGTTCCATTGCCTATTTTAAATAAATCATCTTCTTTGTTTGAACGAAATTACCGGCTTTTAGTTGGTAAAAATATACTCCTGAAGACAATTCGTAATTCCTAATTCCTAATTCGTAATTATAGCTCCCTGCTTTCTTTTCTTCATTCACCAATGTTACAACTTCATTCCCAAGTGCATCGTAAACTTTTAGTGTTACGTGAGCGCCAACTGCCAACTGATGACTGTACTCGGATTAAACGGGTTAGGATAATTCTGGGCTAATGAAAATCCTTCCGTAGTAAGTTTCATCTCTTCTAAAAATGTTGGAGAAAGCGGAGGGCTCCCGGCATTGATCCATGCAGTGTACATAACGGAGGCAAGAACTTCAGCAGCATTAGAAAATAGCTTTCCGGTATAATTTTTTGTCATACTCCAAAGTGTTGAGTAGTATAACGTCGAACTATAACTTTTTGCTATTGCGTAAGAAGTTGAATCAGCTTTTAAAACTGAATCAACATACATGAAATTATGATAGACCATAGTAAAAATAAAATCCTGAACATTTGGCAAAAAAACTGCTTCCTTTTGCTGGATTACTATCGAGGTAGAGTATTTACTTATCATACTGGATTCGTACCGTGAATGAATTCCCTTTTGATTTGTTAGTTGTCCATCATAGTTTGCAGTCAAGTGTAAAGGCATGTTCCCATCGCCGATATAATGTCCTAAATCAGCCGATAAGATAACTGCATGATGCCAATCTTTTTTTTGAAAAGCTTGCACTAAAGTGTCGTAACATTTTACGATCGTCCAAGGTAAAGAACCGGCATCGGTTATTGCAGCAATGCCATATTTAAAAACAGCTGAATCATAGTTTTGAATAATGCTTCCCTTTACAACAAAATCATTATAATCCTCAAAATCTATGTAATGTTTAGGACCTTCGGTAGGGTCTGCACTTTTTCGATAATCAGCATCCGAACCGTGGTTTGCTAATGAATCTTTCCAAAAGCTAAATTGCTGAAAAGTTTGCGGAAATGAGTTTACGGTATTACCATTAATTATTCTGTGCCCGACACTTCCCCAGCCCCCCAATATAAAACAAAGTAACAATAACGGGATTGCTATGCGAATGGATTTTATTTTGGTCAACGTGTTCACTCTTTCTACTTTCTACTTTTTTCTTTCCAACTACTCGGTCAATATTTCAATTATTTTTTTAGCGACTACTTCTTTTTCAACATCTTCTAAAATGTTATGTCCCGATTTTTCAAACTCATATTTCCGGAAATGTATTTTCTTCTCAGATAATAGTACTTCATTTAATTTCATGTTCGTCGTGTTATCAAGTTTGCCGGATAAGAGAAATAATTCATTTTTAATTTTTGTAAAATTTAGTAAACCGTGTAAATCCCATAAGGCTTTAATTGAATTAATAGGAACTGAATGATAAACCAACCTATCGGAATCTTGTTCAATTGATGATTTTTTAACCACCGGCATAAAAATACTCATAAGACAAAGTACGCCAGGAGTTTTCAACAATTTTTTCTTAAAAGAATGATTCCCGTTTTCTACTAAATAGGGTGCGCTTAAAACCATCTTTTTCACATTTCTCTGCTGCGAAAGAAGTACGGCAAGTAATCCTCCCATGGAATGCCCCACAACGCTTACTTCTGCAACATGCTGGTTTAATAGATCAAAAGCTTCTAAAGAATCGCGCAGCCATTGCATTGCCGAAATAGTTTCTAACATTGAAAGATCATTTATTCCAAAGCCTGTTAATCGCGGTGCGTAAAAAGTAATATTATTTTCTTTTAGTAAAGGAATTAAAAATCGAAATTCTTGCGGAGAAGCTGAAAATCCATGGAGTAAGAGGACTCCGTGTTTCTTCTTTTCGGAAAAGCAAGCTATCGGTTTTGCAACTTCAAATTGTCCGGTTATTTCATCGAAAGAAAATTTCTTGAACTGAACAAAATTGATCAAGAGATTTTTTCTCCCTGTGATATTCCCTAAAATCACGCATAATCCAAGAATCAGTACTCCGGTAAGAACGTACTTCTGCAAAGTTATCGAAGAGATAAGCAAGAGACCGGAAATGATAAAAAACAATTCCAGAATAAATATTTCTTTTTTTATTTTTGCTTCACTATTTTTCATACAGCACAAAACAAGTTAATTTCTTCTCTGTAATTAAGAATAATTATGACTGAAAACCAAAAAAAAACACTCCTCGTTTCACACCGCTTACGGGGCTTTGGTGAACATGATGCTTCTCTTAAAGGTCTGCAAAACGCTCTGACTAAGGAAGTTTATCAGTTTGAGGTTGATTGCCGTGTAACTAAAGATGGAGAAATTGTTATTCATCACGACGCAAGATTGGGAAATAATTTTTCTTCCCATCCATACATAGCTGATAAAACACTCAATGAACTAAAACAGATCCATTACCTAAATTCTCACGAAACTATCTTAACATTAGACGAATTGTTCGAGACAATTGTACCTCACCAAGAAGTAAAACTTTTTCTTGATATTAAAGAAAGCGGTAAAGAAGAAAAAATTATTGAGAAAGCAGCTAGTTTGAATCTATTGGACAATATCACGATTGTTTCCTGGCTGCCGGAAGTTTTGTTCAAGATCAATGCTCTTTTACCTACGATGCAGCTTTGTTTTAGTTTTTATCCGGTATGTAATTCTATCGCTTCACGAATAAATTACTTCAATGCTAAATTAAAATCATCATTAGGCATAGACAAAAAAGCCCGTAATGCATTTATTTTTGATAATTACAACAACGACAATGGAGTTAGAGAGAAATACGGATTTGATTTTGAACATTTTGTCAATCTTCCCTTCTCGGGAAGATTGTTAGATATTTTACAAAGCGTGAATGGGATCGTCTGCGTAAATTATAAACTCCTAACAAAGGACTTTATCGAACAACTGAAAAAGCAAAACTTGCAGATATGCCTTTACTCGATTAACACTTCAATTGATCTACGAAAGTACACAGTCAAATATCAACCCGATATTGTGCTAACTGATAATCCATCACTTTTGAAAAGCAAGTTTTTATCTTAGTGTAGTTGAGACGTTTGTTTTACTTAAGTCCAACATCTGTTTACTTTAAATAAATCCTCTTCTTCGTCTGCACAAAGCTCCCTGCACGAAGTTGATAAAAATATATCCCGCTTCCCATCTGCCTATTGCCGACTGCTGACTGAAATTCCACCTCGTACGTTCCCAGTTGTCTCTCCTCATTTATCAAAGTAGCAATTTCTTTCCCTAACATATCAAAAACTTTCAATGTTACATAACTTCTTATTGGCAACTGCCAGCTAATTACTGTACTCGGATTAAATGGATTTGGATAATTCTGACCAAGGTTAAATCTGATTGCTTTGTTGTTTTTAAAATATTTGGTACTACTTGATTTCATGATTTAATTAATTATTGTACTTCTATTAATGACCTAAATTCCAGTCCCAAACTGCCTTTGCAATTTCTGCTATAACTTTCTCACAGACGGATTCTTCAGCTGTGGAATTGGAGATAAACACAACAATCGCAAAATGATTTCTGTTTGGGAGTGTTACAATGCCAGCATCATTTAAAGCACCGATAACTCCCGCATCATTTCTGCCTGATGAGCCGGTCTTATGTGCAACGGTCGTTCCTGCGGGAAGAAATCCTTTAATCCGCTTGGTGCCTGTAGTTGTTTTCACCATTGTTTGTATAAGATATTCTGTGCTTTTTACCGAAAGAATTTCGCTCTGGTAAAACAAAGAAAGGAGTTGCCCCATTGCATAAGGAGTGCACCAATTGGTGAATTGCACTTCCCAATCTTTGTGCATTTCTTCTTCGGTAGCCATGATAGCAATGTCTTTTATTCCAATGCTATGGATTAGGTCGTTTACCTTTTTCGGTCCGCCCAATAGCTTAAACAAAATGTCACATCCGTTATTATCACTCATAGTAACGGTAAAAGTTAGTATTTCATCTAAAGTAATGTTCACATTTCCGTTTGGATATTTTTCTCTTAACGGACTCCAAGTATTAGGTAGCAGTTCCTTCTTCTTCACAAATATTTTTTGATCTAATGATAAATTACCTTTATCAACCTGGTTTAGAACTGCCAATGCAAGAGGGAATTTATAAACGCTCTGCATCGGGAATATCTTATCTCCATTGACTGTAAGTGTGTCTTTGTTCTCAATCCCGATGATGGCTGCTCCAACATTTCCTTGCGCTTCTTCAACTATCCGTTCGATCTTTGTTCTGAGTGAATCGTTTTGTGCAGATGTAATGATCGGAAGGAAAGTAATTATCAAAAACATTCCTAAGAAATAGCTTATCTGCTTATACATCTCGGACTCCTTTTCCACTAAGAGTTTTATTATTTAAATGATATTTTTTTGTTTAGACTCTACATGTATCTTTTATTCAGATCGTTCATGAGTTTCAATTCCAAATAAATCATATGGTTTTTTATTAAAATTATTATTAAATAAAAAGACGGTGAGAACAATGTAAGCGATAAATCCAGAAACAATAAGCAGCTGTACCCATGATGTTTTTTGAATATCTTGTTTTGATTTTACATCACAAACTTCACCGGGACAGTATTGTGCTTTTTCTTTATAGACCATAGAGTAAAACTTACATCCCAAACAAATACCAAACGCTGATTCAAAGAATAAAAAGATAAGACAGATCAAGCAGATAATACCCGTTATCGGGCTGTATGAATTTACTACCACTAACAGAATGAACATAGTTAAAGCCAAAGCTACTCCTATTATCCATGCAAACTTTTTTTGTGCCGCTCTAACATATTCGGGAACTTGATTCCGAACAACTAAACGCCCGATTATTAAAGATGGCGAAAATTTAGGATTAACAAAGACACGTATTACAATATCCGTAAGAAATATTACAACTGCATACTTCAACAATAAAAAATCTCCTTTAAGTATTACTACAAGTATTGATATAAACATCATTAAAAATAGTATCCCTGCTGCCGCTCTTATTTCTCTTTCATTTAAAACCGGGATGTTATATCCTTCAACATCTTCGCCAAATTTTACAATTTTATTCAATTTATACTCCTTTTTTTATTTTATGTATTATGCTACAATGCCAAATTAATAAATTTTAGCTTTTCACTTCCGATTTCTTTTTATATTGATCGCCGATCCGTTTTTGCTTTTCACTTTCTGTAATCACTTTTTCAAGTCGCGAGAGTTTAGTTCCATCTCTTTTTGCCGACATTATCCAATGCATCATAGTTTTCTGGTACGAGTGGGCTTGTTTTGCAAAAAAGTCCCACGCCACATTATTAGCTTTAAATTTCTTTTTCAAACTGTCCGAAAGTTTTTTTTCGATGTTTTCAAAACTATAAATATTTGATTTTTCTTCTTTACGAAAATTAAACGCTTCAAGCCCCGCCGTTTGCATCAGTCCTTGCTTTACAAGTTCCTCAACTTTTTTGATATTTATAGCACTCCAATTACTTGTTGGTTTTCGTGGTGTAAAGCGGATACAATAACTCTCATCGTCCAACGATTTACGAACTCCGTCTATCCAGCCGTAACAAAGCGCTTGATCAACCGATTGCGACCAGGTCATGCTTGGTTTGCCTGTATCTACTTTGTAGTAACCGACAAGTAATTCGGTTTCTTTTTTGTAGTTCTTGGCTAACCACTTTCTAAATTCTGATTGATTTGAAAAAAATATTGGGGTCATTTTATGTTTACTATATTCTTAGTTCATCCAGTTAAGGGGGTTCATAACTTTCCTGCCTGTCTTTGCCGAGGTAAAGATGTTTAGCTTTAAATAAATTTCACATTCTATACTTTATAAAATCAGGCTGCGAATTAGTTTAATTAAAAATTACAGCTTTCTGTTTTATATAAAAAATAAGGCCGCAATTATTACATTTATATTCTAATTGATGGTATGAACTTGGGGATCCTAAAACGGCAATTGCCGGTTCTTCTTGATAAATCTTTTTGCCGGTTTTACTAATATTTTTATCGGCACAATTGGGACAACTCTTCTTTTCTCGTAAAGAAAAAAATATTGTTACTGAAACAAGAACAACACCAATGAGAATAAATATTATCGTTTCCATTTTTTGCCTTTCTCAAGAAGTTAAACACTATTGCCGTTAAGCGGCATCCCAAAATAAGAATGCCGAATAGAAGCAACAACTTTTTAATTTATAAAAAAGTTTCTTAGAACAACCTGACTAAAAGTGCAACTTATCTACTGGCTCGGAGCGACAGGTGATTTATTTTTTTTCTTGTTCACTCCGCTACTCTTTACTTACCTATCCGTCTAAACGGATTTAAGCGTTTAAGCAGCTGCACAGAAATATTTTTATTATTGCCCCACTACCACAAATGAAAGTTTTGCTGTCAGATTTGTAATATCAAGATTACAATATTTTGGTTTCTTTGTCTTAAAATTTGTTATCACAATTGTTTTATTCGATTTCACCGTATCGGAAAAGATCATGGCATTTGATGAATCGCTCACGGAAATAATTGCTTGCCCTGACGAGTAAGTACTTGATGAAAGAGTCACCACCAATGAATCTGAAAGAAAGCTCAGGTCATTATTACTCTTAGAGGAATACTGATTTGCATTGATACTGTAAGTGAAACTATTGGTTACATTTGTTATTACGGGTGCATTAAGATTATCATGCACCGTCGTTGAAGTAGTAGAAGTGTCTTTACAAGAGGTGAGACAGAGAATCATCCCGATCATGAAATAATAATACCTTTTCATATTTCTCTCCTTTTGTTGTGTTTTTTCATAATGGTCTGTTGCCCGCCTTGCGGGAAAATACAACATCGCTTAATATATTATTTATAGATTTCCATTCCATTTTACCTTAATAAACAAGTCATTTATTATCAATAAATTCTAAATTTAACTTGACTTTCAAGATATTTTCCCTTTATTTGCGTATAGTTGTATAAGGTTGTTTAACAATTGGGCATCACAAATGGAAAAATATTTCAATATTAGCGAAGCAGCAGAGATCATCGGTGTAAATAAAGAAACTCTCAGACGATGGGATCGAAGCGGCAAATTCAGTTCAACACGACATCCCATAAACCAATACAGAGTTTATCCTTCATCAAAAGTTAATCAACTTGTAAAAGAACTTCAACTTGAATTATACACCGCAGAAAGAAAAATAAAAAAACTGCCTCAACCAATATTTAAGGATGAATTCGGTTCCCTTTTTAACATTGATGCAATTCACTTTCTTAAAGGTTTAGAAAATGAATCCGTGGATTTAATTTTTGCTGACCCGCCCTATAATATTAAAAAAGCGGAGTGGGATACTTTTCAGTCTCAGCAACAATACGTTGATTGGAGTATCCTTTGGATTCAAGAAGCGCAAAGAGTTTTAAAGTCACACGGTTCACTTTATGTTTGCGGATTTTCAGAAATTCTCGCAGATATTAAATGGGCTGCGAGTTATTTGTTCGCCGGTTGTAAATGGCTTGTTTGGTTCTACAGAAACAAAGCTAATCTCGGAAACGATTGGGGAAGATCGCACGAAAGCATTCTTCATTTTAGAAAAAGTAAAAACTTTATCTTCAACATTGATGAAGCAAGAATTCCCTACAATGCTCATACGCTTAAATATCCTACTCGCCCGCAAGCTGAATCTTCTCAATACAACAATGGAACCGGTAAGGATTATATCTGGGAACCTAATCCATTAGGAGCAAAACCAAAAGATGTTTTTGAAATACCAACTTTGTCAAACGGCTCTTGGGAAAGAACCGAACACGAAACACAAAAACCGGTTGAACTTGTAAAGAAGATTATACTCACCTCTTCAAATCCGGGAAATCTTGTAGTTGATCCTTTTGGCGGTTCTGGAACTACATATGCAGTTGCAGAAGCTTTCGACAGAAATTGGTTGGGAACAGAAAACAATCTTGAATATTGTCAAATTATCAAAGAACGAATTTCAGACAAGGAACACATCGCAAGGATAGCTTCAGGTAAAGATGAAACTGAAGCAGTCCAGCGAAGACAAAAATTACGGGTTTAACATTTTCCAAATATCCGTTATAATAAATTTTGAAAATGGAAAGATGTGTTGATTAAACGGTCGCTCCAATGCTTTCGAAGGCATATCAAGATAATAATAACCTTCTAATTGCGCTAAAAATCTTGTGTAAACCATAAACAAATTCGAGACAAAAGTAGAACTTATTTTACTCCCATCTGAACCTTCATGCCGTTGAATATCGTTCTGCGAAATTCCAACAACTCTAACCGGGTGCCCGACAAATCTCTCCATGAGAACTTTATCAATAAATATTTTTGGCATTCGATCTTTTGTTGTTGTCTTAAGAGAAATTACTATTTCATTTTGATCAATACTGGATGCACCTGAACGAACACTTTCAAAAGGAGAAATTATAACGTCAGTTTCGCAACGATAATACTTCTCTCCTTCATCTGTTTCATACGGAATACTTAATACAACTTTTTTCATTGAGATTTCCAAGACTCTCAATAGCGTTCTGATCAATTCTTCGAAGCGGTTGCCAACATGTTTTCTTGCGCTGTTTGATTCAACCATTAGATCAAGACCGATTCCCATTGCTTGTTGAATTGTATAAACAACACTATCAATTATGCGATATTCATCCGGATTAAATTCTCTCTCTTCATTTCTCAGCCGATTTAGAATAACTTCAAAGTTTTTGTAACTGTCATTGAACGTATCAACTTTTCTGATAAAGAGATCATTCCTAAAAGGACGAATAGACTTTCTTGTTCCCGCTATATTTTGGGAACATATTTGATAACCATTAAACTCCGTCTCTTCATTCAAAACATCCGGAATATAATTTAATACCCGCAGAGTAATATCTCTGAACTGTTGAATATCAGTTTTTACTTTCTGTAAATCTTCAGATAATGAACTCATTAATGCTCCAATAATATATTTTTAATGCGTCCGAGCAAATACACCGGAATTCTTAAAAGCAGTCCTTCCCCACAAGAAAGAGCCTATTGAAAATGACCAAAACCCCGAGGAATCCTGTAATGAAAACTGTTGAATATGAAGACTATCTTCCTCAAGTTGATAACGAAACAGCTTAGGATTTTCTTGTTGACCGAAATAGAATTTGAGTGTATCACTTGAAATTGAATATGTTCCGCTATACATAGTATCAGCTGAAACGGTTACATAAATAGAATCATTTTTTTGCGTAATGATTCTTGTCGGCGGAAGGATTTTAATTTCAAAATTGTTCCCTTGAAAATTAATAGTTGTAGTTTTAACCATTAGACTATCTTCAAATTTACCGCCACCGAGAACAACAAATAATTTTGAACTCCAGGTAAATTCCTCAGTCCATTTCCCTTCAAGTGTTATAGTTTCTTTACCTGAAGTGAACGGATTGGTATCCTTGGAACAATTCCATGCTAATAAAATTACGAGCATAATAATTACCGGTTTAATAAACATTTCCTTCATAATACTTTCCTGTTTTAACCACAAAATACTATTCTTTTTAAGCTGCCGTCAAAATTTAACCCGCGCTTTTTGCGGGAATTACCCCCCATCTTTGAGGATTTCATAAGTCTTTCCATATTGTATCTAAGGTAAATCATAAATTACTTTTACATGAGCATTTATCACCATCACAGGGCTATAGAAGGCGGCACCTCTTTTATTCACTACACCCCCATCAATATAATATGCTACGTCACTACCTCTTCCTCCTCTTATTGTTAGTGCCCCGCTCCCATCCGACTTCCCATTTTCCTCGATAAATAATACTTTACCCAAAGTAAACTTCATTTCTTTCGCGAGATTTTCTGCTTTTGCTTTTGCATTTAATCCGGCAGCTTCCCATACTTTCATGTTATATCCGGAATTATCCTTTAAAGAAAAACTGACATCAGAAATGTAATCGGGATCATTACTCCCTACAATGAGTATGGATGGGTCTAAAAGATCTAATGAATCGAGCCTAACCCCTACTCTTATTTCTGCTTTGAAATCTTTGTTGTCTGATAAAAAAGCTTTTTCTCCCCTATTTTCTCCACTGTAAAATGAAGAAGTGGAAAAGTTTTTGTCGATAAGTCCTATTCTCTTTAGATCATTGGTTATTTTTTTAACTTTATCTTTTGCTACATTTACAGCCGCATCGAGAGATGGACCAACTCCTTTTACTGCGAAATCAAATACAGCTATGTCCGTTTGGACTTTCAACTCAGCTTCACCATACACGATAAGTTGATTCTGCTTTTTTTCCTGTGCAAATGCTGTTTGACCCGAAAACAGAAACAAAAGAACCGCGATTTGAATGTATGTTTTCATTTTCTCCTCTAAATTAAATGAATGTAAACTAATGCAATTTTGGCAACTTACCTCTCCGCAATATTTATTAAAGAACATAACTGTTTCTAAACCTCATCCTCTCCAATGATGATAAACAAACCTCCTCTCATCTATCATCCTTATAAATTATTCTTGTTACTTTCAACTAAATATCAAACTTAATCCCTTGCGCCAGCGGCATTGTTGTTCCGAAATTAATAGTGTTGGTTTGTCTGCGCATATAAGTTTTCCATGCATCAGAACCAGACTCACGCCCCCCGCCCGTTTCTTTCTCACCGCCGAATGCTCCGCCAATTTCCGCTCCCGATGTTCCGATGTTAACATTTGCAATACCGCAGTCGCTTCCCCAGGCAGAAAGAAATTCTTCCGCTTCGCGCATATTATTGCTAAAGATGGAGGAAGATAATCCTTGTACTACATTATTATTTAAAGAGATAGCATTATTCACCTCGCCTTTATATTTGATCAAATATAAGATGGGTGCGAATGTCTCTTCCTGAACAATTTTGTAGTGGTTCTCTGCTTCTACTATCGCAGGACGAACATAACACTCAGAAGCATAGCTTGCTCCTTCCATTACTTCTCCACCGAAGAGGATTTTTGCTCCTTCTCCTTTTGCCTGCTCAAGAGCCATCTGGAAAAGTTTAACTGCTGATCTGTCGATCAATGGTCCAACGTGATTCTTTTCATCTAACGGATCACCAATATTTAAACTTGAATAAGCTTTCACCAAAGAATCTTTTACTTTATCATAAATTGATTCATGGATGATAAGCCGTCTTGTGCTGGTACATCTTTGTCCGGCAGTGCCAACAGCGCCAAAAACAACAGCGGGAATAGCAATTTTTAAGTCGGCATCCGGCGTAAGAATAATAGCATTATTTCCGCCAAGCTCTAAAATTGATTTACCGAATCTTCCTGCAATTACCTGTGCAGCATGTTTCCCTACAGATGTGGAGCCGGTAATAGAGATAAGCGGAACACGTCTATCATTTAATAACCGTTCGCCAATAGTGGAACCTTTCCCCACAATTAGGGAGAAAATTCCTTCAGGCAATCCATTTTCATTTAAAACTTGAGCAACAATTTTTTGTGTGGCAATTGCAGTAAGCGGAACTTTTGATGAGGGTTTCCAAATATTAACGTTTCCACACACGGCAGCAAGCATTGCGTTCCAAGCCCAAACAGCCACCGGAAAATTAAACGCGGAAACCGTTACAACAATACCCAACGGATGATATTGATCGTACATTCTGTGGTTCGGTCTTTCGGAATGCATAGTAAAGCCGTAAAGTTGGCGAGAAAGCCCGACTGCGAAGTCGCAGATATCAATCATCTCCTGAACTTCGCCCATTCCCTCTTGCAAAGATTTTCCCATTTCATAAGAGACAAGCTGTCCTAAAGTGTGTTTGTATTCACGCAGTTTTAACCCGATTTGTCTAACAATTTCTCCCCTTTTGGGTGCGGGAACGTGTCTCCATTCAAGAAAAGCTTTATGTGCGGTATCAACGATCAATTCATAATCTGCTTCCGAAGCTTGATAAACTGACCCAATAAAATCACCGTTCACCGGTGAGTGAATGTTAAGTTTATTTTCAGATTTGGACTCGTTCCAAGTTTGTCCTGTGGATGAGCCGAAATTTTCAGGCTGAATATTGAGTTTTGATAAAAATTCCATATAAATCTCCCTTATTTTTAGTAATCATAATATCAAACTTAAAGTGATTTACGGAGATTAAAAAACTCCCAATCCCTTGCCTATACCATCGCTTTTAAAAGAGTTCTTGAAATTTATTACATCAAAGCTTAACTTGCGGGTAGAATAATTTATGATTTTTACAAAAATTAATATTACCCCTAAAAAAAGCAAAAGTTTAAGGAACTACTTGGTTTCCCGCTTCGAAAACGTCTTTTAGATTTCCGCTTATCTCTAAACTTTTTAATCAATAAATAATTTAATTTCATTTAGAGGTTATTATGAGCAGCGCTAATCTGAAAGAGTTAATCTCTTCACAACATAAATCAATTGACCCAAACTTTGTCCACGAGACTTTGAAAAAGTATATGCTTATTGATGGCTTTGACATTGTTCTCGATCTGCAAAAAAGTCAGGGTCTCAGCTTTGTTGATGCAAAGACAAATGATACTTACTTAGACTTCTTTTCCTTCTTTGCTTCTTCTCCGTTAGGAATGAATCACCCTAAACTGCAAAACGATGAGTTTAAAGAGAAACTGCTTATAGCAGCTATGAATAAACCTTCCAATTCAGATATCTACTCCACATTAATGGCAGAATTTGTAGAAACATTTGCAACCGTTGCAAAACCCGACCATTTTAAATATTTATTTTTTGTTGACGGCGGTACGCTTGCGGTTGAAAACGGTTTGAAAGTTGCCTTCGATTGGAAAGTAAAGAAGAACTTTAAGAAGGGTTATACAAAAGAAGTCGGACAGAAGGTACTTCACTTTAAGGAAGCTTTCCACGGAAGAAGCGGTTATACGTTATCGTTAACAAATACAGATCCGAATAAAATTAATTATTTTCCGAAGTTCGATTGGCCAAGGATCTCGAATCCGAAAATTCTTTTTCCTCTTGAAGAAAACTTATCCGAAGTAATTAAAGCTGAAGAAACCGCGCTATCAGAGATCAATCAAGCGATAAAAGAAAATCCGGATGGTATTGCTGTGATCATTTTAGAGCCGATTCAAGGCGAAGGTGGAGATAATTTCTTCCGTAAAGAGTTTTTCTTAAAGCTTCGTCAAATTGCCGACGAGCATGACATTCTTCTTATGTTTGATGAAGTGCAAACCGGTATGGGAATCACCGGTAAAATGTGGGCTTCCGAACATTACGTTTTCCCGGACATTATTTCCTTTGGTAAGAAAGCTCAAGTCTGTGGAATTATGGTTAGCAAAAGAATTGATGATATTGATGAACATTGTTTCAGAAAATCGAGCAGAATAAATTCTACTTGGGGTTCCAACTTACCGGATATGGTTCGTTCAACAAAAATTCTTGAAGTAATGCAGGAAGAAAATCTGTTGGCTCATGTTCAAGAAACCGGTGAATACTTACTTCATCAATTGAATATTTTACAACTTGAATTTCCTACTCTTATTGAGCATGCCCGCGGATTAGGTTTAATGTGCTCGTTTGATTTTAAAAGCACTGAAATGCGAAATCAATACGTAAAAGAATGTTACAAAAATAAATTAATTCAGTTGGGGTGTGGCTCTAAATCTGTCCGTTTTAGAACTCCATTAATCGTTACAAATGATGAACTCGACGAGGGTTTGAAAATTATCCGAAATGTTTTAAATTCACTTCGTAAATAAATAACCATACTTATAATAGTACTACTTGCACGAAACGGCTCCAATTATACGGAGCCGTTATCGTTTTAAATGATTTTGTAAATGCCATCCATCTTTTACTTTTAACTTACCTCATTGTTTTTTAACTTTCTTACAACTAAATGGAGCATTTTTGAAAAGGTTCTTCTTATTCTTTTTGCTGATGAATGCAGTGATTTTGGCTCAAGATTATCAACTGGTAAATCAATTCGGTTCATTTTCAGATGCAACCTCTTTTGCGCTTTCTCCTCAAGGATATTTTTATGTTGCCGATAACGGTAGTGATGAAATTTATAAAATAGATTCTCTCGGTAAGCAGATAATTACATTTGGTGGTTACGGCTGGGAAAACGGACAGTTCGACTATCCGATTGATGTTTCACTGAATGCACTTAACATCTTTGTAACAGATAAAAACAACCATTCAGTCCAACAGTTTGATAAAGATTTGAATTTTATTTCCCGTCTTTCAACGCGCGAAGGAGATAACAGTGATGCAGCCTTCGGATTTCCATTAAGCGCTGATATTTCATCTATGGGAGATTTGTTTGTCTTAGACTCTGAGAACAAACGCATCTTGAAATTTGATCTATTCGGGAAGTTTATTCAACAATTCGGAGGTTTTGAAGCCGGAGAATTTTCAATTAAAAATCCCAAAAAATTAATTGTAACTATGAACAACAGCGTTCTTGTTCTAGACGAAAAAAGTTTAATTGTCTTTGACATATTTGGGAATGGAATTACTAAAACTCCTTTCCCGGAAAGTTTTTCCTCAATTGACCGATATTATAATACGATTACGCTGACAAGTGATAGTTCCATTTACGTTTCATCTTTTGAATTAAATAAATTATCCTTCACCAAACTTCCTCTACCCGAATTGCCGGAGAAAGCGGTCTTCAAAGCTTCATTAGCTGTTGAGAATAAGGTCTATGCGCTAACGAATAATATAATTTATTGTTTTATGTTAAGTGAAAAATAAATTGATTGTAGTCTTATTGCTTTTTCTTTCCGCAATCTGGATCGCAGGATTTTCAATATTCTCTTTTCTTCCAAAAGATAATTCTCTGCAAGTTCTTTACCCTTTTCTAAAAATCAGTTATGGGAGAGTTTGTCACCAGCATTTAGATAAAAGCTTTTTCATAAATGATTCCTATTTTTTAGTTTGTTCAAGATGTACAGGAATTTACATCGGATCATTTTTCGGATTGCTTACACTCCTTCTACCGCTAAGGAGATTCTTTTATTCAACTTTTAAGTATTTAGTCATGTTCTTATTGATTCTGGTAGTAGATGTCCTGACAAATAATTTTATTTTTGCGTCGTACAACAAAACCACTGCATTTTTTACAGGGTATTTTTTTTCTTTTTTTGCCGTTTACTTTGTTATTTTTGAACTAAAAAGAAATAAATTCTTTCACACTTCTCAAAGAGAAATTTAATAGTATGAAAAACAAACTATCTCCTGCTATTGTCTGTGGATTCGGTACTGCCGTGTTAAGCACTATTCCCGGTGTTAAGAGTCTGGGCTGTTGTCTGCTGCTTCCGGCGGCAACCGTGCTAAGCCTCTATTTTTATTTACGGATAACTTCTTTTTCCCATAGCATTACTGCAAAGACGGCAATGTTTATCGGGTTAATAACAGGACTCTCATCGGCTTTTATTTCAGGCTTTTTTGATATTATCATCACCTATATTTTTCATACTAATGATCTTGTTTTAACTTTACCGCAAGTGGAAATTTTGTTAAACACTTACAACTTTGGCGATATCGGAAAAGAGACAATCGCTATCCTAAGAATAATGAGTAAGGATATAACAACTTATGGTTTTTCTCTTACCTACACATTTTTTCTTTTATTTAATAATCTCATTATCGATACTATATTCGGCATAATCGGCGGACTTCTCGGCATGTCAATTTTCAACAAAAAATATTTTAAATAATTATGATCACTGCATTTATCTTTTTTGCTCATTACATTTTTACAATTATTGTTTTTACAAAAAAATGGCAGGACGAAAACCTATCCGGAGCCGTACTCAACATCGGTTTGATCGGGGTGTTATTTGCCGTAGGCTGGACAATGACTACGATGGTTGCAAAAATTTTTATGGAGCCTGAGGGTTTAGGTATCTTTTACGACCGCGATACTTTTGCACTTACTTTATTATCTATAGGAGAATATTTTTTTTACCGGATGTATTACAAAGATTTGTTTATTGAAGCCGGTACGGAAAAACAATAATCGCAAATTGCTCGGTCTTTTTTTGTTGTAACAGGAGCGGTTCAAACCGCCACTGACGCAGTGAATTGATCGCCGCATTTTCAAGCTTTGTGTCAGCTTTAGTAATCGGGAAAATCGTCCCAACCGTTCCATCAGGCAAAATTGAAAAGCGAAGACGAATATCAATTTCTTTATTCACTCCTTCGGGATATTCGGGAAGCGAGTAGCTGTAAATTTTTCTTTTCCCATTACCACCCCACTCAATATCAAAACCGCTATTTCCTGTCCCAATACCTTTATTCCCTTTTGGTTCTACAATTCTCTCTTCATCTTTCTTTTTTGAAACTGCAGGAACTTCATTATCAAAAGTATTCTTTACTTTCGGCACCTCAATATCTTCTTTTGATTTTTCTTTCAACACTTCAATTTTCTTTTCATCTATCAGCGATAGGACATTATCGCCGCTTGCACCGGAAGAGCTGCCGGTGATGCCTCCAAAGCCAACCTCAATATATTCTTTCACAGGATATTCAACTTCTAATTTCGTATAAAATAAGAGCACCAATAGTGCAAAGTGAAAGATAATCGAAATTATATAAGAAGAGATTCTTGTTTTGCGTTCTGTCATTCGGAAGTTTTACAAATTAACTTTTTCTGTTTCGATCGTAAATTTATCTATGCCAATCCCGCGGGCAGAATCAATAACTTTAATCACTAATTCTACCGGGACACTCTTATCTGCTCGGAGAATAAGATTATTTTCAGGGCTTGAGGCTTTCACCTGACTTAATTTTCCCGCGAGCATTTCTAATTGAACCTTTTCATCGCCTACAAAGATTTCTCCCTTATCGGAAAGTGTTACGACTAACTTAGATGGGGCTAGTTGTTCGTTATTTTTTGCACCGGGTAATTTTATCTTTACTCCCGTTTGTAAAACGAACTGTGAAGTAAGGAGAAAAAAAATCAGCAGAAGCATTACAATATCCGTTAGCGATGAGACACTAAACATCATAATGGGTTTATTATTCATTTCTAATTTCATATCATCCTCTAGAGAGTAATTTCTTCATCATCATCCGAGTTTTTATTGCTGCTGGAGGATTCCTCTACGATATCAATTAAATCACTTGAAATAACTTCAATATCGGCGATCAGTTTTTTTATTTTTTCCGTAAAATAATTGTAAAATGCTAAGGCAGGAATTCCTACTATTAAACCGAAGACGGTAGTAATTAATGCTTCCCATATACCTCCGGCTAAATCAGAAGGATTTGCCGCACCCATTAAATCTTGAATTGTTTGAAATGCAGAGACCATCCCAGTGACCGTTCCTAAAAAACCAAGCATCGGGGCAATACCGGAAACGGTAGCTAAAGTAGATAATCCTTTTTCAAGTTTTGTAATTTCTTGTCTGCCCGCATCTTCTAAAGATTCTTTAACCCGCTGATGCCCGAAACGTATTTTTTTTAATCCCCTTTTTACGATGTTGGCGGCTGGAGTTTTTTCACTGTTACAAAACGCAATTGCTCCTGCGACATCATGCTTTTTTAAAAGCGTTCTCAACTTTATCATAAATGCAGCAACATTTACTTTTGATTTATGCAGTACTATAAATTTGTCAATAATTATTGCCACACCGATAATTGAGCTGAGTAATATGGGGTACATAATTACTCCGCCCTTGAGAAACATAGTCAGTAAATCCATACTTCTTTCCTATTATTACTTAATTGAATTATAAAAACGGGATGCTTCTTCTGCGGAAGAAAATCCACCCACTTTTACCCGGTACCAGGTTCCCCTTTTTTGCGGGATAACCACTGAAGTTTTGAATGCTTTAATTCCCCTCTTTTGAAGTCTTGCTACTTCTTGATCGGCAATTGCTTCTGACTTCCATGAAGAAAGTTGAACAATATAACTTGAACCTTCTAAGTAAATATTATCTCGAATTAAAACAGTTTTTTTATTTTCCGGTAACTTCTCTTTAATCACTTCTTTTTTCTTAATGGGTTCTTTAACTTCAACAGTTTTGGGTTTTGACGGCGCTTCTTGTGTTTGAGTTTGCTTTATTTTTTTTCCTATTTGATTATTAGGATTATTTTTTGAAAATAGATCACTTGCATCAACTTCATTTTTAACAACCTGAAGTTTCTCGGTGGTAGAACTTAAATTAGCGCTAAGTGAACTATTGATTTTATTATCAATACCTTGTTCGAGTTTAGGAGTTTCTGTTATTTTAACTTCATAAGGATATGTAACGGGGATGTCGTATTCACGCTCAAGCACCGTCGGTTTATTTTTTACAAGTTGCTCTGTTTGAGACTTTAATTTCAACCAATTTGGGATTCCCCACATTTTCCAATAAAGGAAAATAAAAATAAAAATTATTAGAGCTGCCGAAGCCATTGCCCAAAACTTATTAGTTTTCTCTTTCTTGAAAGGAGTTTCATTTTCTTCAGTTGTTTCTTCTTCAGGGAGTTGATATTCATCCTCAATTGGATTTTCCGGTGGAAAACTTGTGATACTCTCTTGCCACGTTGAATCGCCCTTATAATGTTCAAATTCAGTAGGTGTTCTTTCTACAGTAAAATTGCTGAATGGGTCTGTTTCCGCAAGCAAATTTTCCTGTTCATGTGTTAACACAAATTCTGATGTTGATTGCACATGGGTATAATCATAATCATGGATGGTATGTTCATGTTCCACAATTTCATCATCCTGAAGAGAGTTCTCAGGCTCCTCTTCCTGAGTTTCAGGTTCAAACATCTTATCAAATTCAGAAAGGTCTATACTAAATTCTTGAGTTTTAGATTTGACTTCTTGATAATCATAACTGGGTTCTACATAACCAAAATCTTCATGCAGTTTTGAAAAATCAACTTCTTCAATTTGCGGTTGCAACTTCGATTCATCTTCTGTTTCCGAAGATATTGGCTCCACATCTTCACCAAAATTCCAACCGGGTGATTCTTCTTTCTCTTCAAAATTTCCTTGAACAAAAGTATGTTTAATAACATCTTCAAGTGAAGGTTCAATTGAAAGGATTTCTTCTTCATGCAGTTCACGCTTCCAGTTATTCCCAAAATCCCATGTAAATTCTTGAACTTCCTTAGAAATTTCTTCTTGCAAAGATTCATCGGAAGAAAATTGGTTTTCACTCTCCGAAGAAATAAAATTCCATGCAAAATCAGAAGATGCTGACTTATTGGATTCAAACTTTCCGCTTTCAAGTAGGTTTTCTGCTTTGTCTCGAAAATAATTTTTTACCGAAAAACTTGGTTCAAAAGCAAATCCCGATGTTATCATTTCTTTGGTTGGAATAATTTGCTTCCCAATACTGATAGAGAATACAGAGTATTTATCCTGTTTTTTTTCATCATACCCGTTTGGTACGGCGAACACTAAATCTTCCGATGGAGTGTCAGCCGGATTAATTGAAGTACAGGTTATCAAATAAAAATCTTCATTATTTCTAACAATTTTTTGCTGAGAAAAACTTATTTTCGAGGGAAGAATAAAAGTATCATACTCGTGTAATCGTTGATGCAACAACATAAGAAAGGTTTCCATGAACGAAGCGGCATATGCATCGTCAACCACTGCATAGGAGGTAAGTTTTTTTACTAATTCAGCTCTTGTCATTTTTACCAAATAATTTTTAATCCTGCTGAAATACTCAACGGAAGTTCTTGATAATTTTTCCAGATTTCATTTTTTTGATTGAGAATATTTTGCAGTTCAAACTGCGCAAACATCTTCTCCGAAATATTCATTTCTCCTTTTAGGGTAAGATTAATATAATCTTTTCCTTTTTCGGTATTGGCAAAATTAATGAAAGAAGGAGAATAATACATCATTGTTGCTGATAAAGATATTTCAGGAGTAATATACAATCCGTAGGTAACATTTACTTGTATCGGAGTAACGTAAGGAACATAATTCCCCGTAGTATCGTGTACATTTTGAATAATAATTCCACCAGTGAAGAAACCAAATTTTCCTGCGTACAAATTTAATCTGGCAAAAGCGGAAACACCTTTTGCTTCAACCGTATCAACTTGAAAACGGTTTATCCCGGGAATGATATTGCTAAAATAAGGATAATTTGAAGCTGAAAAGAATGAAAGCCCGCCGGATATTTCAAACATTCGCTCATATTCATATTTCAAATTGAATGAATATTGAGAAGTTATCGAATAATAAATATTTTTGAACTGCGTCGTTGGGGAATAATATCTGTTAGTAGCAATAAAATCCTGCTGAGTCAACACTGCAGCGGTCGGATGATATTCAGCAAAAAACGAAAAACCTTTCCCAAATTGAAATGCAGCCGCCCCGTATGGATAAATTGAATTGTTTGTATCTAATTTAGAATATTCAAAACCGAAATTAGTTCTAACTGTAGTACCGATTGAAAAACCGAACATTCCTTTAGCTTGAATAAATGCATAATTTTCAGAAGGGAGCAAACCAAATGTTGAATTTATTGAATGATATTTCCCGAATAACGAAACATCAAATAGTTTGGCGGAATATTTCGCATACCCATTCATCTTTACAATATTTTCCTTCAAAGAATCATTTTTCAAATTGAGATAATTATCTTCAATCAAAAGATCATAATTAAATTTTGTTGATGAAATATTTTGTAACGTAGCTAAAATATTTCCGTGAAAATATTGCCGGTTAAAACCAGGAACCGGCGAGGCAAATAATTTATATGATTCATTTTCAACAATTGTGGAAGCATGAAATTTTGAGAAAGGTAAAAAGCCGTTTGAATCTGAAATGACATAGTTATAAAGTAGTTTTGCTCCAAATTTGTTTCGGTCGGCATTCGGTAAATACGCACGCTGATTTACTGCATTAATGTTTGCAGAAAATAATGATCTCTCCATCGGTATTCTATAAGTTAATGAGAGAGAAGGAAGAATATTGTTACCGATCATAAAGTCAGCCTCGCCACCCACAAAGTTAATGGAATCTAAAAACTCGCCGCTCTTTTTTGACGGTTCGGAAAATTCTTTCACTTCCAATTCATCAGGTGAATAAACCGGTTTGAAGAACTGCTCGGATACGGTTGATACTAATTCCGGTTTCTGTTTTTCGAGAGAAGGAAATTCGTAAGTTTCTTTTCCGGTTATTACAAATTGAGGGAGTTCTACATTTGGATTTTCCTGCCCACATAAAAATGTAAAACTGAAAATTAAATTGAGTAGTATAAATCTATATTTTATGCTCATTTCATATTCCTCAATTTCTGCTGGGCTTCCTTACCGTATTCATCGCCGCGATGATTCGAGATCACGGTTCTATACATTTCCTTGGCTTTGTTTTTATCATTCATTTTTAAGTAAGCATCCCCCAACTTCAAATAAGATTTTGAAATCCATTCATCATAAGTTTGATAAACATTCAAAACCCTAACAAAAGCGGTAATCGCGCTTTGAGTTTTCTCCTGCTCTAAAAGTGAAGCTCCATAATAATATTGTGCTTTAGCTGCAATGTCGTCATTTCTTTTTGTCACCAACTCCATAAATAATTTATCCGCATTTTCGTATCTTTTCTTTTTTAACTTGATAAGTCCCATCTCAAGTTTAGCTTTATCGGCAAAAACATTAGTTGTGTAATACATTGGGATTTCTTCGAAGACATCGAAAGCTCCGGATAAATCATTTTTCTTTAAATAGGTATCTCCCTTCATAAAAAGTAATTCTGCAATTCGCGAAGAACTTCGGTATTTATCAACCGCTTTGTCATAAAGCGAAAGAGCTTGATCATATCTCTTTAATTGATTATAAACATTCCCCAATTCAATTACAGCTCCCGGTGCAATTTCACTTTGCGAGTGCGAGTTTACCACTATCTTATAATTTTGTATCGCCTCATCTAAGTCATTTAAATACTGCTCACATTTTCCGATTTGATAATAAGCGTTCGGAATATATTTGCTATTTGAAAAATAGGTAATAAAGTCTTTATAACTCAATCTTGCTTTTTCGTAATCCCGTTGACTGTAATACAACTCCCCTTTCTTAAAATACAATTGATCGGCATAATTTGAAGTTGGATTCTCCGAAACAAAATTATCAATTATCGCGATCGCTTTATCTAATTCACCCTTAGCAACGTAGCAATACTGAATGCCGTTCAGTGCGTCAAATACTTGCGGAGAATTTGCATAGTTGGATAAAACAGTTTCGTAAGAAACAATTGCAGAATCATAATTCCCTAAATTAAAATATGCATCACCGATAGAGTACTGAATTAACGGGGCTAACTTTGAGCGCGGTAATTCCTGAAGCATGTTTCTATATTTTTCAATTGCTAAGTAAAAATTACTTTGTTGAAAAGAGATCCACCCGGTTAAATACAAGACATTTTCATAATAAATTGATTTTGTATAATTGTTTTTAAAACTCTCAAGTTGCTCCAACGCTTTTTGCACTTTACCCGAACGGTAAAGAGCTAAAGCGTACTGAAAAGAGACATAATCCTTCCCCCTAATTCCGTTCTTTACATTCAACAAATTTTCATAAGCATTTGATGCCGCTTCATAATTTTTATCGGCGAAATAGCTATCCGCCGCACGGATCCTTACATCAAATATTTTTTCATTCTTGGGATATTTTTTTGTGAAATCGGAAAAGAAAAAAGAAGCGTTCGTATAATCTTTTTGATTAAAATAACAATAAGCTTTTCCATACATAGTTAATGCTTGTAATGATGCCTCATCTGTGGATATTTTGTTATAGAATGTTAATGCTTGGGCAAAATCTTTTTTCGCAAAATAACATTCCGCTAAGTAAAACGATACTTTTGCAGATTCGAAGTTTGGTGAACGAAAATCAATATCATTTAAAACGCTGATTGCCTCATCATATTTATTTAAATAAAATAATGCTGTCCCCTTTCCTAATAATCCGTGAAAAACTAAAAGTTGATCTACAATTTCATTTTCATCTACTTGATTAAAATATTGTAATGCCGGTTGATACCGCTTTTTCTGAAGTTCAATTTCGCCAAGCATGGTAAGCGTTTTTCCTCTTACTTCATTGTCTTTTGTACTAGCTCCTTTTACCAGTGCAGCGGAGGCTTTTTCATAATTACCATTTGAATAATGAATCACCCCAATTTGATAAAGTGCGGAGGAAGCTAAGCCGTTCCTTGAATATTTTTGGAGAAAATCTTCATAAATGATAAGCGCTTCTTTCTCATTTCCCGCATATCGTTTTGCCTCTCCTTTCCAATAAAAAGATTTAACCCCAATTGAATCCTCATCCAGCGATAAAGCGTTGAATAATTTATATGCATCGCCATATTTCTTTTGCTGAAATATTGACCAAGCGTAAGCATATTTTACTTCACTGATAAAGGATGAAGCCGGATATTTTTCAATTATTCCGCGATAAACTTTTTCCGCATTAGCATATTCACCGACTCTGTAGTGCGAGTTAGCAAGCAAGTATAACGCTTCTGTTTGTTTTTCAATGGGTAATTGTTTTACAATCGGATTTGATAATTCTAAAATCGAACTGTCATATTCTTTCAATTTGAAATAACATATCCCGATTCTAACTTGCGCTTGTGAAGCAAGCGGGCTTTCTTTGTAATATGACAATAACTCGTCGTAGTAGGTTACGGCATTAGTAAAATCGCCAAGCTCTTCATACGTGCGGGCAAGGGAGTAAATTGTGTTATCTATATACATGTTCGTTTGTTTATAGGATATTGCTTCCTTAAAATAGTTGACGGCTTCTTCAATATTGTTTTGCCTCGCATAAGTCTCCCCTATCCAATATAAAGTGGAACCAAAAAACTCATTGTCGGGATACTCTTTATTTAATTGAAGAAAAAACTGCTGAGCATTTTGATAGGAATGTTTTTCGTAATAGAGTAGCCCCGTTTTATAAGTCGCTTTATCTCTAAAATTTGAAAAATTAAAATTGTTGATCAAATATGAATATGAAATTATCGCTTCATCAAACTGCCCGGAATTTGAAAATGACTCTGCTTGATAAAAAATTGATGAGGCAAGTATTTCATCCTTAAGATGATAGTCTTTCCGGAAAAGGGAAAATAATTCCGAAGCCTTTGCATAATCTTTTTCTAAATTTGCATTGTAGGATTTAGAATAAAGTTCATTTAATTCTTGAGGAAAAGAATTAGAAGGAAATGCTGTAAATAATAATAAAAGAAAGAGTAGTTTTTTCATTAGTTGTTTTAGTTGTGTACATAAATTACGGCCTCAGTTTCAAGCAACATTATTTTCTCACTGCAAAAATAACAGAGAAATTGATTCGATAAAATGCAGAAATAATAGATAACCGTGACAATTTTGTTTTCTTTGTTTGTCACCTCAATTTTAATATTTTTTGTGTAGCTAAACAAATAATTGCGAAGATATTTTATGAATTTCTTTTTTAATCCCTTTTTTATTTTCTTCATCCTTACTCTCGGCATTTCTGCTCAAGATGTAAACAAAAATAAATATTATACTTTGGTAACCGATTCGCTTGTAAAATCAGCGTTGACGGAACAAAACGGATACCGGCTGCTCGGTGAGTTATGCAAAATTGGCCCGAGATTATCCGGTTCATCCAATTCCCTCAGAGCAATTGAGTGGGCAAAAGAAAAAATGAAAAGTCTCGGCTTCGATTCTGTTTGGCTTCAGCCGGTTATGGTTCCGCATTGGGAGCGGGGCAATATTGAATCGGCTGTTGTGGTTTCTTCCGGCAAATATAGAAATAAAAAACTAGCTATTGCATCTCTTGGTGGAAGTATTGGGACGGATTTAAATAAAGGAATTACCGCCGAAGTAATTGAAATTCATTCTTGGGCAGAATTATTTGAACAGAAAAATGAAGTAAAGGGGAAGATTGTTTTTTTCAATATTCCATTTGATAATAGTTTCCCAACCACTTTTCCGGCTTATGGCAAAAACGTTGGATATAGAGTTCAAGGCGCTTCAGAGGCGGCAAAATATGGTGCAAAAGGGATGATCCTTCGTTCTATTTCTTCACGAAATGATAATGTTCCGCATGTCGGCGTTATACATTATACCGATTCAATCCCACAAATTCCCGCAGTTGCAATTGGAATTAATGATGCCGATTTTTTAAGCGAAGTATTAAAAGAAGAATCAAAACTAAAACTTCAATTAAAACTTTCATGCAAAACTTTACCCGATGCGCAATCGTTCAATGTTATCGGTGAACTAAAAGGAACAGAATTTCCTGCAGAAGTAATCGTTGTCGGCGGACATTTTGATAGTTGGGATAAAGGCGATGGAGCGCATGATGACGCTGCTGGATGCATTCAATCCTTGGAAGTTCTTGATCTGTTTAAGCGGTTACAAATCAAACCAAAACGGACTATCCGATGTGTATTCTTTATCAATGAGGAGAATGGTTCACGCGGTGGAATTGCTTATGGCGAATACGCAGCAACTTCAAATGAAAAACATATAACGGCAATTGAAGCTGATAGAGGCGCTTTTGCTCCTTTAGGTTTTTTGGTTGATAAAGATTCTTCCTCTTTTGTAAAAATCTCTTCGTGGGGAAAGATTTTAGAACGGGCAGGGATTCACTGGGTTAAACAAGGTGGAAGCGGAGTAGATGTTTCTTATATAAAAAATGCAAAATGCTTAATCGGCTATGTCCCTGATTCTCAACGTTATTTCGATTATCACCACTCGGCAAATGATGTTTTCAGCGAAGTGAATCCAAGGGAATTTGAACTTGGGTCGGCGGCTATGGCAGTATTAATTTTTCTTATAGACAGAGAAGGATTGTAAGGTTATAGAATTTTTTTTTATCGAAGAAGATGTAAAATTATTTCGTTTTATAAATCCAAAGCAAGTTTTAATCGCTTATTAATTTCTTTAAGAACGTTGTTACAAACGTAACCTAATTCACCAACAACTAAATCTTTTTCAATAGTTACCAATTTATCAAGTTTTACTAAAGACGATTTATGAAGTCCTGTTAATTTGAATCCTTTCTCCTTTTCATCAATGATTAAATCCGTTTCATCTATTTCGTTTGGGATTTTTGAACTGATGAAAGCTACAATAACGTCTTGCTTATGTTTGTTGTATTTGGAAACAACAATAGCAGGTCTCCTTTTTACAGTCGTTAAATCAGTAAAAGGAAATGGTGTTAAGACAATTATTCCCCTTTCCATTTTTTATGCTTTATCTTCAAATCTTTATCTGTATAAATGTCCTCCTTAGGTTCTTTCAAAAAGTCGAAAGATTTCCCAACATCCACAAGTTTATAGATAACCTTGTTTAAATCCACTTGAACTTCTTCATCCAGAAAAGTAACTATTACTTTCTGAGGCTTCTTTATTTCAATTTTATCGAGGAACTGAATTGTTTCGCCGTCATATATCGCACGTACGCTTTGCATATTAAACCTCCTTCGTTTAATCTCTTTATAACTAAAATGCTTTGATTTAAACATACTAAAATTTGTTAAAAGTTGATACTGCTTTTTCAGTTTTTTAACTTTCGTAAAAGAGAATTTGAACTTGGAACTGCTGCAATGGCAGTATTAATTTTTCTTATAGACAGAGAAGGATTGTAAGTTGAAACAAATTTCCTGTAACATAATGCTGTTCCCCAAAAACCTCCGAGGTACGCCCTATGCGTACCTCGGAGGTTTTTTGTACTTATTGCACTGGTGGAGTTGGCGGTGAAGTTTCTTCTTCCTCATCCTTATGTTTGCCGCCAAGGTCTTTCGTTACACGTGCCGCTTGATATTCATTATTGAAATCGGGATAATCTTTCTTCATCCTCAGCATTAAGTTATCAATATCTATTTTCAGAACATCATCGGCATCATCAAACAACTCGGTAAGCGAAACGCGCGCTCCCGACTTCCCCGAAAAACTCGTCTGTTTATTTGCAGTAGCAGCTTTAAATGCAACAACTTTTCCGGTTAAAGCGGCTATTTCAGCATCATCAACATTATAATTTGCAAGAGCTGTTTTGTTTGCTTCAACAATTTCCATAATGGTCGTGGCTTTGTTTTCTAATTCAGTGTTCCCTAATCTTTGCAGATCAGATTTAGAGAATTTTACCAAAAGAGAAAGCTCCGCATTTTTCGTTTTTCTTGCCAATGAGGCAAGCGCCCCTTTTAAAGGAAGTAAAGCGTCAATCAACTCACTTTCAATTGAATTTTTTACCGCCACCTTCCCGACTGTTGCAGTCCCATAGTCATTATCTGTTTTGATAATGCGGGTGATCAAGGATGAGAACTCTCCCTTCGCCTCTGCTAATGCCGGCAGCGTATCAACTGCCGTTTTATTTTTGTCTAAAACAGCAGCTACTGATTCAAACATTTCCAACTTGTTTTCTTCGATCCGTTGCATGGTAACACCTCTCAATTAATGATTATTAGTTAGATATATATTTACTTTGCCGCCTTATGAGCAGCTTAGCTAAATTCCCTCGATCATTCTCTTTTAATCTTAACTGTACACCCGTTATTGCCCTTCTCCTATTCTGGCAAATATATTCCGGAATAATTGAGCAGTTCACTTAGTGCAGTGATCAATCGATAATTTTATTTTGAACTTGGTTAATTCCTCCAAACCCTCCAGGGGTTTTAGGAACCTGTATATAATGACACTTTTATCTAAAGCTGTTTAGTAATACTCCTTAATATACTCATATGCCTTATTGAAAAGTTCTTCGTCTTTGATTGTATATTTTACCCAAAGAATTTTTCGTAACTCTTTTCTAACTTCTTTTTCCCCTGTGGTTGAATCCTGCCAACCGTCAAAGCGAACTATCCGAACAATTTCATCAACGTCATTTACAATTCTTTCTACGATTGCAGGTGTCTTGTCAGTTTTCATTGCAAGAAATAATTCCGTCAATGCTGCCTTTGCATTTTTAAGTTCCTCTTTTGTTTCGGTTTCTTTTTCGGCCTGTAAAGTTTCTTTTGCAATCTGGCAAAGGTCTTTAATGAACTCAATGGAATTTATCAAACCTTTTTCCGCTTTGTCTCTCACCGCTTCCAATCGTTCGCTAAGTTCTTTGAACACAAATATTCCTTTGTGCTTTGCTAAACGATTCACTAAAATCTTCAAAAATTTTTGTGCCTGCTTCGGGTCTTTCTTATTCATCAAATCATCAATCACTTCTGCATTCAGAATCATTTCTTCCATATCGGTGGTTATTCCTGAAACTACAATGTGGTCATGTATTAGTTTTGTTGTCTGCGCTCCTAATGCATGCCACAATAACCTGCCGTTATCGCTCGAAGTTGGTTTTACGGAAGTATAAACCTGCGAAAGCCATTTGTAATCTTTTTGAAATTGATTGAGAACTTCATCCGGCGAAAGCGCTTCCCATAATTTGGACAAACCACTAAAATCTTTTGCAAAAGCATCTCTCTTTTCGTTAGTGTTAATACAATCTTGTGCTGCCTGCAATCCTTCAAAACCGGATATGCTTCTATCAATATTGAAGAAGTGAGCTAAACATTTTTGAATTACTTCCGGCAATTTATCTCTCAACTCCTGCAAGTTTGTAATAACTGTTCTGATGGTTTCCTCGTCAAATGCCAATGCTTTTGCTGTATCGTCAAACACTCCGAAGTAGTCAACTATTCTTCCGAAAGTTTTATTGGGAAATAAACGGTTCGTCCTGCAAATCGCTTGTAAAAGTGTGTGGTCTTTCAATGATTTATCTAAATACATCGTCTGCAAAATCGGTGAATCAAAACCCGTGAGAAGTTTTGCTGTAACGATTAAAAATTTCAGAGGGGAATCGGGGTCATTGAATTTCTCTACAACTTTTTCCTGTGCATCTTTATCTTTTCCCCAACGCTGTTTAAATTCAAAATTATCACTTGCCGATGTGCTTATTACAACGTCACTTGTTTCGGTCGACAAAAGTTTATCTAATTCAGTTTTGTATTGAATGCAAGCGAAACGGTCAGGCGTTACGATCATTGCTTTCAATCCTTCCGGTTCAACATGTGTTCTGAAATGTTCTGCAATGTCTTTCACTATTGCTTTCACTCGCTCCGGTGATTTCAAAAACACTTTCATGTTCGTTGCTTTTTGGCTTAATGTGTTTCTATCTTCTTCACTCAAATCATTTGTGAGTTCTTTGAATGCAATATCCAAATCTTCTTTGCGAATATGATAATTTGGTAAACGTGGTTCAAAATGCAGAGGCAATGTTGCGTTATCGCGAATGCTTTCCTGGAAAGTGTAACGGCTCATGTAACCTGCTGTGTCCTGCTCCGCACCGAAAGCCCAGAAAGTATTTTTATCTGCCTTGTTAATTGGCGTTCCTGTCAAACCAAACAGAAAAGCGTTTGGCAATGCGGCTCGCATTTTTCTTCCTAAGTCACCTTCCTGCGTTCTGTGTGCTTCATCCACCATCACAATAATATTATTCCGTGTGTTCATGTTGGGATATGCTTCTTTGAATTTATGAATCATCGTAATGATGATTTTTCTTGAATCTTTTTCCAGCAAGTCGTGAAGTTCCCTAATATTATCGGTAGTAATCATGTTCGGAACTTCTGCTGTGTTGAATGTTGCAGTAATTTGTGTATCCAAATCAATTCTATCAACTACGATTAGCACAGTTGGATTTCCTAATACTTCTTGCTTGCGAAGTTTCTGTGCTGCAAACAACATCAGTAATGATTTTCCCGAACCCTGAAAATGCCAAATCAATCCTTTCTTGATTTCTCCTTGTGTAACCCGTTCTACAATTCCGTTTGCCCCTTCATACTGCTGGTAACGACAAACAATTTTTATTTTCTTTCGCTGATTGTTGGTTGCATACACTGTGTAATACTGCAAGATGTCAAGCAAAGTAGAAGGTTTTAGTAAATGAGTCAGTTGTTTTGAAATACCCGTCAATCCTGCGAAATGTTCCAATTCATCTTTCTCATCTTCTAATTTCCATGGAGTCCACAATTCAAGTGGAGTTCTTACGGTGCCAATAAATAATTGCCTTCCCTCAGTAGCAAATGAAAATATATTTGGAACAAAGAATTGTGGGATTGCATTCTCATAAGTTTCGTGAATATCGAATGCACCATCTAACCAACTTACTGCCGGTCGCACCGGAGTTTTCGCTTCGCCAACCACAAGAGGTATCCCATTTATAAAAAATACAGTGTCCGGAATTTTTGTCTCTCTTGCACGAATGGATAATTGATTAGTGAGTATGTAAGTGTTGTTCATTAGATTTTCAAAATCAATCAGGCGAATTGGAATGTGCTGTTCGCCTTTGCCGAAAGGCAAAGTAATTTCTCCTCTAAGCCATTTTGAAAATTCCTCGTTGGCACGAACCAAACCGACATTGTTTACTGTGATTAGAATTGCACGGAGTTTATGAATTACTTCTTCGGCTCTTTCCGGTTGCGCTGCAATTTCAGGATTCAATCTGCACAATGCATCAGTCAGTTCTTTTTCTAACAAAACATCTTCAATGTTCCGTTGCAACAATTCACTCTGAACATATTTCCATTTCACCGTATCATACTCAACATGTTCTTCAGCAACCCTTCCAATATGCACATTATTCAGGTTCACGCCCGTGAGTCGGTGAATGATAAAATATTCTACGCTATTCAGTTCGTTGAATGACATTTATTTGCTCTTGTTTTTATTTTGCAACTGCAAAACAGTTTTTGCATTTAACGATGTAACTACTTTTTTACCTGTTCTTGCTTCCAATTCCTTCCTTGCCACCTTCGCAACATTTCCTCCCTGCTTCGCCACTTTTCTGCTCTCTTCAAAATCTTTAGGATTTATGGCTGCCGAAATATCTTTGGTTGATGCTTCTGCAAGCATGTTTAAAATCAATTCCGTGTTGGTCATGTTATCTCTAAGGTTTTCCTTTTTCAACCCTTTCAGTATTTTATATTCTTTGGTGGTTTTATCACTCCATGCTTTGGTAATAATATCGGTAAGCGTTGCAAACTGAACGCCTTGTTTCAGTCCTCTTTTTTCCCATTCGTCAGTAAGTTCCTTTCTAATCTCAATACTTTTCAGCCGTTGGTTAATCCAGTTTTCGGAGTAACCTAATCTCAGATATTGCTCCAAAGCTCTGTCAATAGTAAGTTCAGGGTCTTGCATTTCGTCCAATCTTTCGGCAGCAACTTGAGCCAGCCAAAGTTTAAATGGCTCAGCTTTGGGTGATGGAACGGATTGTATCAATCTGAAAAGCTGTTCGGTGTCGGCAACATCGGTCATTCGCATTTTGCCATCATCGGCAGCCATTTTCAACTGTCCCAATTTATGGGACAGTTCACTTCCCTCTGCTTTAAGTTTTGTCTTTAAAGCATTCCAGTATTTCCGAGGTCTTGGGCTCCCTGTGAGTATTTCAATTACATCAATAATTGAAAAATACCATTTTTCTTGTTCTGCATCCCAAAGCGTTCTTACTGTTCTATCTTCAAATATTTTTATTTCGTTTTTCTTTTCCATCGTTTTATTTTTTTCAAACGGTTACAATTTGTAACCAGTTCAGTTTTAATTTCAATTGCCCGATTTTTTCGGACAGTTATTTTTTTTAATCATACCAATCATTTAATCACATAGATCATAGTTCAGACATTCATCCTAAAATCTCATTCAACAATTTCTGTTTTAAGTTTTTCAAAGTTTGTTTTTGAGTTTTGAGCTGTGAAAGTGTTGTTTCAATTTGCTGAAACACTTCCAGAATTTTTTCTTGTGTTTTTAAATCGGGAATTGAGATTTCAAACAATGATAAATCTTTCCATTTTGTTCTTGGTGAAAGCGAACCTGCTGATGTACTTACTGCGTGATTGATAAATGCTTCCGCCGAAACATAAAACGGCAACAACTCTTGTAACATCTTTTTATCCTTTGCCCTTAACACCAAAATATCTCCCGAACAAATTCCGTCAAAGTCAGCAATAGCAACTTTCTTTAAGTATGCTCTGCGTTTACCAAACAACACATCACCTTTTGAAAATTTTTTTGTAAATGTTGTTCCGTCTGCAATGTTTCCCCAAGTACTGATTGATAATTTTTCCGGTTCAATATTTTCCAAACCGATAAAACGGTTAACATCTTTTTTCTGTTTATCGTGTTGCTCAATGCAATCCGCAACTCCACCGAAATTTGTTGGTGTGCAATTTTTCTTGCTCAACAAGTTTCCAAACACCGGTTCATTATTCACCAATCCATTGCTCAAAGTTTTTTTCAGCTTCAATAAATTCTTCTCTTGCTGTTCGGCTTGTTCAATGGCGGTTTCTATGCTTTGAAATAATTCGGCTATTTGGGTTTGTTCTTCAGGTGGTGGAAGAAGAAAAGAATAGTATGCAAGGTCTCGCCATTTAACTCTTTTAGACATTGTGCCTGCTGCATTTGCTATTGCATACTCCCAAAACTTGTTTGTGTTAAGGAGATAAGTCAAAATAATTTTCTCAACTTTAGTTTTAAGTCTTAAAACTATTGCATCTCCAGAACAAACCCCATCAAAGTCAACTTGTGAAGCTCTTCGTAAATAAGCATTTCTTCTTGCAATAAGTATATCACCCGATTTGAAAAGTTTCATAGCAGAAACAAGATTTTCAGTTGTTGTCCATTTTCTAATTTTGAATTGTCCGGTTTCAAATTCTTCTAACCCTACAAATTTTTGATATTCGGATTGGGATGGATTTTCTACTCTGTCAGAAGCTTCATCTACTAAATCTTCCATTACACATTTTTCCCATTTTCCCTTATTCAGCTTCATTCTTCACCTTCATTTAAGAGATTAATAAAGTCTTGTTTATCCGGCAATATGGTTTGGTATTTGCTGGCAAAGATGCTGTCGTTATCTTCGGGTAAAGTAATTTCTACAAGGGTTTTGCTTTTATCTTTACACAGGATAATGCCAATGGTTTTGTTTTCATCTTGTAGTTTTACAAAGCGGTCGTGGTAGTTCACATACATCTGCATTTGCCCGATGTCCTGATGGGTGAGTTCGCCAATTTTTAAATCAATCACCACAAAACATTTAAGCAAACGGTTATAAAAAACCAAATCGGCTTTGAAGTGTTTTTCGTCAATGGTAATACGAACTTGCCTCCCGACAAAGGTGAAACCCTTGCCAAGCTCCAATAGAAAGTGTTCTAATTTATCAATGATGGCGGTTTCCAAATCACTTTCGGAATATTGATGTTGTTCGGGTAAATCTAAAAATTCTAAAACATACGGGTCTTTAAGAAAGTCAATCGGTTTTTCAATTATCTGTCCTTTTTCCGAAAGTTGTTTTACACCTTCTTTATCGCGGCTTAAAGCGAGGCGTTCGTATAAAGCAGCATCAAACTGGCGTTGCAATTCTTTAAGCGTCCAGTTATTTGCAGCACATTCTATCTCATAAAAGCTGCGCTCATTGGGGTTTTCAATACGCATGAGTTTAAGATAATGCGACCATGAAAGATTGAATTTCCGCAAAGACGTTGCGGAAATGTTTCCATCACCTTGCAATTTAGCAGAAGCCGTCTGCTGAATTGATTGTGCATCGGAAGTTTCCAATTTCGTCAACGAGTTTGACGAAATACCAGATTTATTTGAAGAAGAAATACGAGAAGTCGTCTCGTAAATTGAGAAGGTAAGATAAAACTGCCGCATATTTTGCAAGTTGTCCACCGAAAAACCTTTACCGAAATCCTTTGTAAGACTTAAAGAAAGCTCTTTTAAAACCTGTTTACCATATTCCGCACGTTCTTTTCCCTGCTGCTCATCTTCCACAATCATCCGCCCGATTTCAAAGTAAGTGTAAACCATTGTTTGGTTTACAATACGAACAACTGCATTTCTTGATGCTTTTAAAATTTCAGCAATTTTGGCGTAGAGGTTAGTGTTGGTTGTTAATTCACTCATGCTTTGATGCCAATATTTTTTAGTTGAGAAAATAAGTTTTCTAACGAATTACTTATTAGCCGTTGACCGCTTTTTATTTCTGCAATCAAATCCTCTGTGTTGTGTTTATTATCAACTTCTATTTGCTTCACATAAAGTTGTAAACTGAGATTTCCATTATTGCTCAACACATCTTCTTTACTCATCACCTTAGCAAATCCATCAACATCTTTAAACTTCCAATAGGAATCGTTTATCCTTTTGATGTTCTGCGGTTCAAGCCAGGCATTTGTTCTATCAATTCGTAATTCATTCACCGCATTAATAAAAATTATTTTCCCTTTTCTCTCTTTCGATTTTTTCATCCGGCAAACAAGTAAGCAACTTTCCATGCTGCTGTTGTAAAACAGATTCTTTCCTAAACCAATTACTGCATCTACTTTATCTTCTTCAATCATTTTCTTTCGTATCTCACTTTCCGCATCACGAAACAAAACTCCGTGAGGGAAAAGCACAACGCATCTTCCGGTGTCTGGTTTCAAACTTTTAATTATGTGCTGCAGAAAAGCGTAATCGGCGCAGCCTTGCGGCGGTGTTCCCCAAATGTTTCTACCATAAGGGTCGTTCATCCACTTTTGTTGGTTCCATCTTTTAACACTGTATGGCGGATTCGCCATAATTACATCAAACTTCCTCAATTCATCATCTTTCAACAAAGCGGGATTATCCAAAGTGTCGCCTTGCACAATTTCAAATTCATCCACATTGTGCATGAACATATTTATTCGTGCAATGGCAGAGGTAATAAGATTCAATTCTTGTCCGTAAAGTTTCAGCGTTCTGTATTCTTTCTTTTGCTCTTTCAGATACAAAGCGCTGTTAAGCAAGATGCCGCCGCTTCCGCAAGTCGGGTCATACACACTTTCTTTTGATTGGGGATCGGTGATGAGTGTCATTAGTTTTACAACAGTTCTGTTTGTGTAAAACTCTGCTGCGGTGTGTCCGCTATCGTCGGCGAATTTTTTAATGAGATATTCGTAGCCATCACCCATAATATCGTGAGGAACATTTTTTACTGTCAGATCCATTGTGTTGAAATGCTCAATGAGGTCAAGAAGTTTTTCATCGCTCAGTCGTCTTTTATTTGTCCATTGAGCATCACCGAAAATGTCATGCAGCAATTCAAAGTTTGCTTTCTCAATGGATTGCAACGCTTTTTGTAAAGCAGTTCCTACATCAACTGTTTTCTTTCTCACATCATCCCAATGGCACTTCTTGGGGATTTCAAACCAATGATTTTCTTTGAACTCAGCATAAGTCATGTCGCCGCCGGATTCGTCAAGAGCGATCTTATATTCTTCATCCCAAACATCAGAGATGCGTTTGAAAAACAGCAAAGGAAAAATGTATTGCTTAAAATCGGCGGCGTCAATCATTCCTCTCAGAATGTTGGCTGCTCCCCAGAGATAATCTTCTAATTGTTTTTGAGTCATATTTTATGTTTTAACAAATGCTTTCTAAGATAAAGTTTTCATATAAAATGTTGGGTAAATTGTTTTTTTGCGTTTGTGTTAGCTCGTGTGTTTGCAGCAATAGTAAATGTGAGTGCAAATGCGTTGGCGTTCATTGCTACTTTATTATAAGTTTGTTTACTCTGCTTTTTATATTTTCCTTAACAGTAGTCAATTTATTTTTTGCAACATCAGTCAAAAGTGCTGTGTGAGCCAAAGCATCACGTATAGGTTTATATTCGTTTGCATCTCTTGCCAGACAAGCTTCTTTTGCCGGGTCTTTCTTGTCAACTAAGTAAGCAAGGTCATTCATTGATAGATAGCTTGTGTCAGTTTGCTGTTGTCTAATGTCAATGCTAATATTCCCTTTATTCTTACTCTCGGTTTCAACTCTTTTCCATTTTTCAATTTCTGCTTTCGCCTCTTTTGATAAAGCGATTTTGTTTTCATGGATAAATTTACGAATCAAGTTTTCAGAAATAAAACATTCAGCATAAGAGCTAAAATTGTATTGTGCATCTTCGGCTAAGTCGTCAACCCAAGAGTCAATCTTTCCTTTATTCTTTGCTCCAACTGGTGGAGTGTACTCATCCGAAACAGCATTAAATAAATCTCTTGAAGTTCTTTCCTTCGGAGTTATTCTGTCATTCTCCGCATCACCTGTCTTCCTATGTTTTACTCTCCACTTATCCCAATCCTCAATTACTACTTTTATAATTTCATTCTTGAGCTTTAGCAAGAATGCTTGGTATTTCGGGTCGTCTGAAATAACACCTTCTCTGCCGCTTGTAAATCTGTCCCTTTCTTCATCATCTAATTCATTGAAGTGTATTTGTCCATACAAATAACTTTCCGCTATTCGTGCTGTCGGAATATACTTTAGAATATCTTTTTCCCTCAATCTGCCGTTAACAAAAAGGTCTACACTTACTCTTTCATCAGTATTCATAATGTTTAGATCTCTTGGTCGCTCAACAGATGCAATAAAACCCTTCATCTTTCCTAAAGTGTTTAATTTCTTTTTTTCTTTTAAGTTCTTAAGTTCACCGTGAATGTACGGGTCATTTAGATTATTGATGTTCCAGATAAATTCTGTCTTGTTCGCAAGTTCACTAAGATGCTTATATGTGATTTTCTCATCGTCAATAAAAATATTGAACGACTTGTCAATAAGGGAAAACCTGAAATATAGGGCAACAACTTTTTTCAAAATGTCTAAGCTGTTCTTTATTCCAGTATTAATATTCTCAAAATATATAATTGTTCCCTTTTTGTGTCCTTTGGTATATTTTCTAAAAAGATTTCTGTCCAAGTTTCCCAGTTTGTATTGTTTGGGAGTTAAGTCATCAGTAATTGCCTTATCCAAAGCAGAATTATCAATAACTCCACCAACATAATCCTTCCCTTTTAATTTTGATAGGACAGTTATTTTTTTTGCACAAGATAATAGAGCTAATTTTCCTATACCTTTTCTGCCGATAAATGGTCTGCCGCCATCAGATTTTGATTTCCCATCTTTTCTTTTTGAATATCCGATTTTCAAAAATTTGTTTTGAAAATCATCTGCGTTCATTCCTTCACCATCATCTTTAATTACAAAACTGTTCTTTGACTTGTTAATATAAATCCAAACATTTGGAGCATCAGCATCCCATGAATTTGAAATCGCTTCACCAATTACTGTAACGAAACTTCTGTATAAGTTTCTTCCCAAATGATTCAAAACACTTAATGATATTTCAAATGAAAATTGTTCTTTAGTTTGCATAGTGTTCTTTGATATGTTCTTTAATAGTTTTTGCAATTACGTATCCTAACCTTGGCGGAACAGCATTGCCAATATGCTTTTCAATTAGTGAAAGTTTAAGTTCTTCCTTTGGGTTAATGAAAGCATATTTCTTAGGAAAGGATTGAAGTATTGCAGCTTCTCTAAATGAAATTGCTCTGTCCTGAACTGGATGCCCAAATCTTCCGTTGCCATAACCAGTGCATTGAGTTGTTAATGTTGGTGAAACTTTATTCCAACTCATTCTGCCGTAAACACTGCCATAAGATTTTCCTGATTCTTTTTTGTGGCATTCTAAAATCAGTTCTTCATCCCACTGTTTCCAACCACCACCTTGTTTTGTTGCTCTGATTCTTCTCAAGTTCAAAGGAGATAATTCTCTTGCTCGATGCAACATATCTTTCTTATGAAATTCGCCAGCGTTGATTTTCGGCAAATATCCTATTGCTTTCTTTACTGTCTTTACTTTTTTGCCGGTATGTGTCTTTTTAATTAGCTTTATTTTGCCAAACTTAGAAGCGAAAAGAATCAAACGCGTTCTCCTTTGCGGAACCCCATAATCTTTGGCATCAGCAATTTGATATGAAACAAAGTATCCGTTGTCTTCAAGCACATTCAAAAAATCCTGAAATACTTTCCCTTGATTATACTTCATTAGGTTTGGAACATTTTCCATTGAAACAATGTCGGGCTGAATTGCTTCAATAATTTTACCAAAGGAGTAAAGCAGTTTCCACTTGTCGTTTTTCTTGTTGCCTTGTTGGTAGGTAGAAAAAGCTTGACATGGAGCACAACCAGCCAAAATTTTTATTGAACTTTCAGGAAATAATTGAGCAATTCCTTCAGGAGAATACTTTGTCAAATCCGCATGAATGAAAGGAGTTGCATTGTTTTTTTCATATGCGTATTTACATGAAGCATCAAAGTCAATACCTGCTATTACATTGAATTTTGCTTTTACAAATCCCTGTGTAAGTCCGCCAACACCACAGAATAAATCTACAACGGCATAATCAGTATTTATATTCTTTGAATTATTAGTCATGTCTACAAAGCTACAAAGATAAAGTTTAGAAAGTTCACAATATTACCATGGAGTTATTATTAACTTATTTATAGAAAAACTTCTTTTGTTAAAAACTTCGCGCTTAATCTTTTCGTTTGTTAATTCCTGTGTCTGGTATTCTTTAAAATATTTTATAAATGCACGTAAACAGCGCCGGTAAGCTTCCACGTTTTTGAGGTTTTTTGTAGGTTTGGTAGTATATCTTAAACGGATTTCCAAAGTAACTTATCCCTTACTTATTTTAATTTGTTTAATTGGTGAGTTAAAAGTAAACCTAATTATTCATTTTCCCAAGAGAAAAAATAAAACATTATTTTCATCTCAATTCCATACAACTTTGTAACGCGTAACTCCTTTTCGCCCAAACACGCGTAACCAAATAATTAATTTTGTTGTAGAGACTTGCTATGCTTATCCCGGTGCAGTCGGGGGCAAGGCTTTACACTCATACTTTTTGCTCCGTTAGTGGTATTCTATCCTGTGCCGGAAAAGAATATTCCTCTTTATGCTAACCGTCGGAGGATTTCATTTCCAGTACCTCTTAAAATATATTCCCAAAACCGGGAAACGCTTCCCAAGTTCCCTTTTCTTTCGTTTTTAACCTATTTCTGCCCTTTTAGTTAACTTTGCTCAATTCTTACTCCATTTTGCGAGCTTCTTATGTGAGTTTGCTCACTTCTTGTTTGCCTATGCGAAATCCTTACCTCTCTTTGCGAAACTCTTATTTGACTTTGCTCACTTTACATTAGGCTATGCGAGACTCTTACTTCGCTTTGCGAAACTCTTATGTGACTTTGATTAAATCTTACTTCCCTATGCGGGGCACTGTTCTGATTTTGCTGCCTTCTTAGTCGGCTTTGCAAGCCATTCATTTGTCTTTGTTCGCCTCTCACCCTGCTTTGCATAATGGTCACCTGCCAAATCAGTTACATCAAAGGTAAGTTCAGAGAAAAACTTTTTCAAAGAGGAACTCTGTCATGTTTACGGTAATTTTAGATTGTATGGAATTTGTTGGAGGATGAAATAAAAAAGATCTAAGTTCATCAGAAAATTTGAAGGATCGGGAAAGAAATCACCGGTTACATAAACTCCTTAAAATGAGTTTCAAAATCATCAAGCATTTTTTCATCAAGTGTGAACGTAACATAATCTGCAAAATTATTTAGTACAATAAGGGAATTTATACTAACATCTTTTTTCTCCAGATCAGCAATTTTTTTTGAGACGTTATGGTTAAGAATTCGTATGTCTTCATAAATGTTAATGAGATTTGCCATTTCCCAATCAGGTTCTCCCCCTTTTTTCCATTTAACGTATTGAGCTAAAAGATATGCCGACAAGACACGTACTTCAGTTTCCTCTAAAGATGCAAATGGAAGATGAAACGGGATAAGAGGTTTCAATTTCCCCATCACAGGGCATCCGGAGGTTACCATCCGAATACCGAGCATACTACTTACTCCCGACTGTACCGAAGTTGTTTTGCTGTAATTTCTATTGATAGTTTCTACGGTTATTTCTGCTTCGTCAAATGAATTGTATTCTTGAAATGTTTGGATGATATCTACTAAATTTATCGCCAGCGGACAATACTCATGGACTTTGGGGTCAAGTTCGCAATGGGAGCATTTAAAATTTTGTAGTTTGGTCCATTCCGGATAGGATTGACTATTTTTGTAGATAATATTGAGGGATGAATTATCTACTGAAACGACAAAAGATTTTACCAGTCCACTCTTTAATCGAAACGTATAAGTAAAGTTAAGTACTTCTTTTTCTGCCATTTTAAAATATATTTATTATTGCGTTGGCAATATAAAAATATTATCTAAGGAAAAAGACATATTTTTTCCGAATGTGATTTAGAAAAAATATCACTTAATTTCTTGAGACATAAAACGAGGCTACCCCTCCTTCAATTTCAATGAATATTTTCTTTTTAGCTGAGAAAAAATTCTCTGTTTGAAAGAGGTCCTCTGAGATTTCTTTAAAGTCCACAAAATTAATACTTGATAAAGCAGTCTCCTTTTGTATTTGAGCGCCTGCATCTTTCGGCAGAATGATTCTAACTGATGCTGCCCCTGCTTCTATTTTTATAAACATCGTATCCGAAGCGAATTCTTTAACCTTCATAGTGCAGCTTGCGGCACCGGTTGAAAGATCTATTTTTTCAACTTTAAGAGAAGAAAGATCCATGTTTACATCTGCGGCTCCAAGTTCAAAATCGAATGTGTAATTCGGTTTATTATTAAATCCAACTTCAAGCCGGCGATGATTGTCCTCATTTAAATTAATGTGAACATTTTCCATGCTGATATCGAAATCATAGTTGCCGTCTTGCTTATCAGTATCAACGGAAAAAAGGTCTTTCATTCCCCCGGACCTAACCTTTACTAGATTTGAATCATTACCGCAGATTTCAATACTCCCCGCCCCCATTCTGAAAGTGGCATTAACCGTTTTAACCTTATTATCAAATGGTTCTACGAATTGTTCGGTGGTTGAGAACTTATGAATTTTGTCGTCGCAATAATTCCACGGCAGCCATGACTTTGAAAAAAAACTGAAAATAACAAGTGCAAATACTAAACCCGATAACCCTGAAAATGCCAATTTTACATAATTATTTTTTGAAAGAACCGATAGTCCGATGAGAATAAGTGATAGAGGCCAGTAATGATAAAATCCTCCGATAGCCAAACGCACATGCATAACTTCAACCAAAAGATAAGCGATGCCAAGCGTTAAAAATAAAACGCCCCAAAACAATTGTTTAGTTTTCATTGTTGTGCCTCAAATTCTTTTTCTTTTTTGAAAGTATTAAAAATCATCCAAAAACCAACACCAATTAAAATAACAGGAAAGATACTTTCAAAAGTAATGTTTATGAAAAGATTATCCGCTAAAAATATTACACCGAGAAAAATTAAAATTCCGCCAAATATTTTTTCTCTTTTCGCTTTTCTTTTACCTTTTTCAACCGATTTTTCTTTCACTTTTTCCTCAGGTTCTTCCACGGGTTGATTTGTTCCGGTTAATTCTTCTTTTGGAATAATAACAGCGCTGACAAAATAAATAATTAGTCCTACACCGCTGAAAAAAATAAGCGATACGAAAGCAATACGCACAAACACAGGGTCAATATCTAAGTATTGAGCGATTCCACCGGCAACACCGGCGATCATTTTTTCTGTTCGGGAACGATACAATCTTTTTGTCATCACAATCTCCTTTTATGTTTCACCAGCAAAAATATATTTTTTGTTACCCATAAACAGAGATTCTTTATCTACGGTAAATTCTTTACATAGGTGGTGGTATTGTCTGTTCTAAAGTAATCAACTTTCTGTAGTCAACTCTGTTTTTGATGATGAAGTTGATGCTGCCCACTCTTTAATCTCTCATTAAGTTTTCTGGATTTGTTTTTTTCATAAATCGCAAACTTAACAAACCAGCAGAAGTGGCAAGTCCAACGGATAGACCAATCCAAATGCCCTGTACATTTAATTCAAAATAAAATGCAAGCAGAGCACCAAGAGGAATACCGACAATCCAGTAAGCTACAAATGTAACTGCGGTCGGATACGTTACATCCGAAATTCCGCGTAATATCCCTAATCCAACGCATTGAACGCCATCGAAGATTTGGAAGAATGCAGCAATGAGAATCAGCGATGCAGTAATAATTTTCACTTCATGATTATTGATGAAGAATTCCGGCAATAAATTATTGGTGAGAAAGAAAAGTACTCCGCAAAGACTCATAAATCCTGCAGCTAACAAAAGTGCACTCAATCCCGCCCTCTGCGTTTCTAACTTATTTCCTTCTCCGACAAATTTAGCAACGCGGATAGCCGCAGCAGCCGAAATGCCCACAACCATCATATAAGTAATAGATGCAATGCTTAATGCAATTTGATGCGCGGCTAATTGCCGTGCGCCAAACCAGCCTATAATGATAGCAGTGAAAAAGAATGCTCCGACTTCAAAGAAATATTGAACTCCGCTTGGAACTCCTAATGCAAGAATTTCTTTTGTTACTTTCCAATCAACTTTATAATGAAGGAGATGCGGGCGATATTTTTTCACTCTTAGATTTTTATTAAGAAATAAAATAAGTATACTCATCATAAAGAAACGCGAACCTAATGTTGATATCCCAGCTCCATTTAATTCGAGTCTTGGGAATCCAAAATTCCCATAAATCAAACAATAATTCCCGAAAACATTCACCAAATTTGCGAGCAGAACAATAATCATCGCCGGACGCATAATTGAAAGTCCTTCAAGAAAATGTTTGTAGGTAAGAAATACCATCATCATCGGAATAGAAAATGCTAAAATGTGCAAATACGGAATGGCATATTCAACAACTTTATTTTGCTGATTCATGAATTGAAATAATTCTGCTGAAAAATAGGTAACGATTCCCAGCAAAATCCCGATCACAATATTTACGGTTAATGCTTGCTTTAAAATATTTCCACATAGTTCGGGATTTCCTTTTCCAAGTGCATTCGCAACCAGCGGAGAGACCGCATACGTCACTCCCATACCGATAACAAAGATGAGAAAAAATATTCCATTAGCTAAAGCAGAAGCCGCAAGAGGATAATAACCAATTTGACCCACCATTGCGTTATCAACTACTCCCATTAGAATAATTCCCAACTGCCCAACAATAACCGGCAATGCGAGTTTAATAGTTTCCATCAAATGTATTCGGAAACTTTTAATTTTTATAATTGAATCAATTTTTAAGTTTGTCATAAGTTTAATTATAAATGGGATACTAATTTGTAAAAATTCTTTGAAAGAAAACTATAATTTTTTTAGCATCTTTAAAACTTTTACTTTTTGAGGAAGGACTAATCGATCAGCTTTATCCGTAATTATAAATTCCAAAATATTTTTTCCGTATCACAGATTATTAATCTGTGATACAAATTTATATTTAACTCCCCTTTGCCTTTCTAACCATCTTCTCAATCACATCCCACATTTCCGAAGGTATTGCTTCGAGCATATTGAATTGACCGGCACCTTGCAGCCATTCACCGCCGTCTATTGTTACAACTTCTCCATTAATGTATGAAGAAAAATCAGAAATTAAATATGCGGCAAGATTTGCAAGTTCCTGATGTTCGCCTACTCTTTTTAATGGAACTTTATTCTTAAAATCAAATTTATTTTGAAGTTCTCCGGGAAGCAGTCTTTCCCAGGCTCCTTTAGTTGGGAAAGGACCTGGAGCAATTGCGTTAAAACGGATTCCATACTTTGCCCACTCAACTGCTAACGAACGTGTTAATGCTAACACTCCAGCTTTTGAAACTGCCGAAGGAACAACATACGCCGAACCTGTCCACGCATACGTTGTAACAATATTTAGCACAGTAGCTTTTTGTTTTTGTTCAATCCAATGTTTACCGAAAGCGAGCGTTGTATTGTAGGTCCCTTTAAGAACAATATTAACAATGATATCGAAAGCTCGGTTGGATAGCCGTTCAGTAGGACTGATAAAATTACCTGCAGCGTTATTTACAACTCCATCAACTTTACCAAATTTTTCAACGGAGGTTTTTAATAACTTTTCAACGCTTGCGTAATCGGAAACATCACATTGAACCGGAAGAACAGTTCGTCCTGAATTTTCTGAAAGTTCTTTAGCGGTTTCTTCTAACTTTTCAAGTTTGCGACTTGCGATGATTAAATCTGCGCCAAGTTCGGTGAAATACTTTCCCATCGCTTTGCCGAGTCCCGTTCCGCCTCCGGTAATTAAAATTGTTTTCCCCTCAAGTGATCCTTCTTTCAGCATCGGTTTTGTGTATGTTGGTTCGTTCATTTTTTGTTCACTTTTTTCAGTAAAGATAAAGGAAATTAGTTAGTTATAAAACTTGGACTTTGGGACAGTGGGACGATGAGACTATGAGAATTTTGGACAGTGAAAGTTTGAGATTAATCATACAGACCATTTTTCCGGTTGGTTTTCCATCGTTATTAATTGTGCAATGATGAGATTATTTTTTTCAGAAAGAATCTCCGCTTTTTCTTTTTCAATATATTTACACTCTACAGAAAATTGAAGCCAGGTTTGTGTTTCCCGGCTTCACCTCCTGAATCAACCAATTTTGCAATGAATGATTTCGGATATCTTCTTTTTCTAAAAGCTTCGCTTATGTTCGCACAAACTGAACGTGATGATCTTCTTATTTGATCAGTAAGAGAATACTTTTCTTCTTTGGGAAAATTGGAAGTTAAATGAAACATCTCCATAGCACACTCAAAAGCCAACTGAAATACTCTCAAATCCCTATGATCGCGAATCTTCATAAAACTACTCCCTATTTAATTACATTAGTTAATCTCAAAGTCTCACTGTCCCAAAGTCTCACGTTCTCGTAGTTTTCTACAACTTGTATTCATTCGCTTCAATCAAAGCATCGGCAACTTGTCTCCGCAGTTTAGTAGTGTTGATCGGATCAAGTTTCGTAAAACGTTTTAGACCAAGGTTTAACATCTTCAATTCATCGGCTTCGGCAAATGCTGTTACTGCATGTTTTCCGTGAAGAGAAATTCTTTCAATTGCATCGCTGACGTAAACCTGCGTCATTGCTACCGGTAGAGAGGCAACATCTTCACCTTTTAGTTTAACAAGTTTTTGTGTGCGTAAAATAGCTGACTCACAAGCGTAAGTTTCAATTACCATATCAGTGATACACATAATAATTTCTTGCTCACTTGCTAACTTCATCATAAACTTTTGCACTGCCGAACCGGCAATCATCAAGATAGCTTTCTTTGCATTCTGAATTGCGACCAACTCTTTGGCTAAAACACCTTCAGGTTGATTTCCAAATTCTGGAATTGACATTAATTCTTTTTGAATTGCCATTGCCGGACCAAGCAAATCCAATCTTCCTTTCATCGAACGCTTAACAAGCATATCAACAACAAGCAGACGGTTTATCTCATTTGTTCCTTCAAATATTCTGTTGATACGGGAATCACGGTAACCGCGTGCCGCAGGATATTCTTCGGAATAACCATATCCACCGTGAACTTGAACTACTTCGTCAACAACATAATCCAAAACTTCTGAACCAAAAACTTTCATGATTGAAGATTCGATCGCGTATTCTTCGGCAGCTTTTATTAATGCATCACTGTAACTTGTTCCTTCGGAAATAAGTTTCTCTTCAAGATCGTTGATCAAGCCGCTTGTGCGAAGTGTTGCCGCTTCGGAGACAAAAATCCGCGATGCCATTTCCGCAAGTTTATATTTTATGGCTCCAAAACTTGAGATTGGTTTACCGAATTGTTTTCTTTCATTTGCATAATTGATCGCAACCGAAAGAAATTTCTTTGCACCGCCGGTTACCATCGCACCAAGTTTGAAACGGCCAACATTCAAAACATTAAATGCGATGTAATGTCCTTTACCGATTTCTCCCAAAACATTTTCTACCGGAACTTTTACATTATCTAAGAATAACGCTCTTGTAGATGAACCTTTAATTCCTAGCTTATGCTCTTCTTCTCCGCGTGTAAAACCGGCTGAGTCTGTTGGAATTATAAATGAAGTAAATTTATCTCCATCAACTTGAGCAAACGTTATAAGAATATCAGCAAAGCCTCCGTTAGTGATCCACATTTTTTGTCCGTTCAGAGTATAATACTTCCCATCTTCGGAAAGTACGGCTGTAGTTTTTGCAGCGAGCGCATCTGAACCGGATGTTGGTTCAGTTAAACAGTAAGCAGATTTCATTTCACCCGAAGCTAACTTTGGAAGATATTTATCTTTTTGTTCTTTTGTACCATAGTATAAAATCGGAAGTGTTCCAATTCCCGTGTGCGCGGCAAATGAAACTCCGAACGAATGGCTCTTCCCCATCTCCATTGCAAGAACAGTGTTCGTGTTAAAATCTCCACCGATGCCGCCGTATTCTTCAGGAACAGAAGCTCCGAGTAAACCAAGTTCACCGGCTTGATTCATTAATTTTACTGTTAAACCCGGCTCTTGATTATCAATCGCATCAAGCTTTGGAAGAATTTCTTTTTCAATAAAATCTTTTGCGGTGTCCGCCATCATTTTTTGATCTTCGGTAATATCCTCCGGAGTAAAAACATTCTGTGGATCGGTTTCTTTGGTAAGAAATTCTCCCCCTTTTAATCCTTGATTATTTTTTTGTTCTGACATAATTAACTTCCTTTCTAAAATTGTTTAATTCAAGATTTCATAAATTGCGGCAACACCTTGTCCGCCGCCAACGCATGCTGAAACCATTCCATATTTTTTATTTCTGCGTTGCAATTCATTTAAAATTTGAACCGTGAGTTTTGCGCCGGTACAGCCAAGCGGATGCCCCAACGCAATTGCGCCGCCGTTTACATTGAGAATTTCCGTATTCAAACCTAACGTGCGAATGACAGCAAGAGACTGAGATGCAAACGCTTCGTTAAGTTCGATCAATTCGATGTCGTCCAATTTCAAGTTTGCTTTAGTAAGCGCTTTCGGAATGGCTGCAATCGGACCGATCCCCATTACTCGCGGATCAACACCGGCAACAGCGTAAGATACCATTCGAGCAATCGGTTTGAGGTTTAATTCTTTTACCATTTCTTCAGACATAACGAGAACAAATGCAGCGCCATCAGAAGTTTGTGAAGAATTTCCTGCGGTCGCGGTTCCATCAGCAGCAAAGACCGGTTTTAGTTTTGCTAATGCTTCAATAGTCGTGTCAGCGCGAGGACCTTCATCTTTATCAACGATAAATTTTCTCACTTTACGTTTACCATTTTCAACATAAACTTCTTCAACTTCAACCGGGACAATTTGATCTTTGAAGTAACCTTCTTTTTGCGCATTGATCGCTTTCATGTGCGAATGATATGCAAATTCATCCTGATCTTGGCGAGAGATTTTGTAATCACGAACCACTTCTTCTGCGGTTAATCCCATTCCCATATAAAATTCAGGATGCTCTTTTGCAATTTTATAATTTGGCGCAAGCTTCCATCCGGTCATTGGAACCATAGACATTGATTCCGTTCCGCCTGCAATAATGCAGTCCATCATTCCGGATTGAATTCTCGCTACTGCCGTAGCAATTGAATCAACTCCGGAGGCGCAAAAACGGTTTACCGTTGAACCCGGAACTTCAACAGGAAGAACTTGCAGCGCGATCATTCTACCGACTTGCAATCCTTGTTCTGCCTCCGGAAAGGCGTTCCCGACAATTACATCATCTATTCGATGAAGGTCTAACTGCGGCACTTGTTTTACTAAATGCCTGATAACATCCGCGGCTAAATCATCCGGTCGGTAAAAACGGAAGCCGCCTTTTTTTGCTTTCGCCACCGCTGAACGATAACCCGCTACGATATATGCTTCTCTCATAATATTTTTCTTTTCATTTATGATTAAAAATTATTTTCATTTAATTAATTACGAAGCGGTTTGCCCGTCGTTAAAATGCTCTGAATTCTCTCAAGTGTTTTCTTTTCAGTAATTAAACTTAAAAATGCTTCGCGTTCCAAATCTAAAAGATATTGTTCCGATACAAACGTTCCTTCGCTCAGATCACCACCGCACATGATGTATGCTAATTTTTCAACGATCTTTTTATCGTGATCAGAAATGTAGTGTCCGCGGTTAAACGAATAAGCTCCGAGCAATAATGTTGCTAACGCTGAACGTCCGAGAACTTTTATATCTTCTCTTTGTGCTGGGCGAGTATAGCCTTTATTAGCAAGTAAAAGAACCGCATCCTTTGCATCTGCAATTACACGGTGAGGATTAATGGTAATTGAATCTCTGCCATTCTTAAATATTTCCATATCAAAAGCTTCTTTAGCTGATGTAGAAACTTTTGCCATAGCAATGTTCATAAACTTCTTTTGAAGTTCAGGCAGCTCAGGTAATTCGGAAAAATATTTATCTGAAGCGCGCAACGTCATTTCTTTTGTACCGCCGCCCGCGGGAATAATTCCGACACCAACTTCTACTAAACCGATATACGTTTCTGCTGATGCTTGAACTTTATCTGCATGGAGACAAATTTCGCATCCGCCGCCAAGAACAAGTGAATGCGGCGCAACTACAACCGGAATACTCGAGTACCGGCAATGCATCGTCGCTTGTTGAAATGCCCGCACTGCAAAATCTATTTCATCATATTCCTGTTCGGTTGCGAGCATGAACATCATCGCAAGATTTGCACCTGCGGAAAAATGTTGACCGTCATTCGCGATGACTAATCCTTTATAATCTTTCTCAGCTATTTCGATCGCTTTATTTATTCCTTCGAGAACCTCGCTTCCGATCGAATTCATTTTGGTGTGGAATTCCAGATTCACAACTCCGTCGCCAATATCATGCAGCGATGTTCCGGAATTTTGCCAAACTACATTGTTTGTCCGCGTATTTTCAAGAATAATAAATTCACTTCTTCCCGGAATATCTTCATACGAACCGGTGGTGATGTCGTAATACTTTTTCTTTCCATTCACGATTTTGTAAAAAGTATCAGCGCCGTTCTCAACCATATCTTTTACCCACTGCGCAGGTGAGAGGTTAGCTTCTTCCATTTTTTTAATTGTTTTTTCTACGCCAAAAACATCCCAAGTTTCAAAAGGTCCAAGCTCCCAGCCAAATCCGGCTTTCATTCCGTCATCTATCTTGTAGAATTCTTCTGAGATTTCCGGAATTCTGTTACAAGCATATTGGAAAACGTGAAAGTTTAATAATCGTAAGAAATCAGCAGCTTTATCTTTAGCTGAATTTAGCGCTTTCAATCTGTCTCTTAAATTATCGAGAGGTTTTGCAGCGCCAACTGACGCGAATTTTGGTTTGTCACTTGGTCCATATTCAAGTGAGTCGGTGTTCAACTCAAAAATTTCTCTTTTACCGGATGAGTCTTTCGTTTTCTTGTAAAAACCTTGTCCCGATTTATCTCCCAACCAATTATTCTCAGTCATTTTTCTAACATAATCGGGAATTTCAAATATTGATCGTGCTTCATCGTTCGGGCAATCTTTGTAAATATTATCCGCAACTTTTACAAGTGTATCAATTCCAACTACATCGGCGGTTCTAAATGTTGCTGATTTCGGTTTACCCGTTAATGGTCCGGTAAGCGTATCAATTTCTTTTATTGTTAATCCGAATTCTTTTTTCAATTTAAAAACTGCCATAATACTGAAGACACCTATTCTATTGGCGATGAAAGCCGGAGTGTCTTTGCACAGTACGGGTGTTTTACCTAAATAGAGATCGCCGTACTGCATAAGAAAATCAATTACGGAACTGTCGGTGGCGGCTGTAGGAATAATTTCGAGCAACTGCAAATATCTCGGCGGATTGAAAAAATGTGCGCCGCAGAAATTCGATTGAAAATCGTCGCTTCTTCCTTCAAGCATCATATGAATGGGAATGCCCGAAGTATTTGTGGTTACTAATGAACCTGGTTTTCTGAATTTTTCTACATTATCAAAAACCATTTTTTTGATGTCGAGTCTTTCAACGACTGCTTCAATAATCCAATCTGCATCTTGAAGCCAATTCATATTATCTTCAAAATTTCCGGTCGTAATTTTTGAAGCGTCCGAAGAAGAATAAATTGGTGAAGGACTTGCTTTCAAAACAGAAGCAAGATTCTCATCGGCAATACGGTTTCTTACAGCTTTATCTTTTAGCGTAAAACCTTTTTTTGTCTCGGCTTCGGTTAATTCGCGCGGAACGATATCGAGCAGATACACTTTACATCCGATGTTGGCAAAGTGCGCTGCTATCCGCGACCCCATTACGCCGGAACCTAACACAGCAACTTTATTGATTGTTCTTTTCATAATTAATTTATCTTTTGTTTTAGAATGAGTTAATTAGTTATTCACTATAAATTTTTTCAATTAAATCTCTATACTTGGCAATGATTACTCTCCTTTTTAATTTCAAAGTCGGGGTCAGTTCCCCGGTTTCCACTGTCCATGTATCGGGAACCAATTCAATTTTTTTAAGCTGTTGGATATGCCCGAACCGTTTGTTATACTTTTCAACATCTTTCCAGATACGCTCTTTTATTACGGGTGAACTTGCAATTTCTTCGTTTGTGTGAACAGTGGGGCATTTCTTAGTACACCATTTACGGATGAAATCGAATGATGGAATGATGATACCGGCAGCATATTTCTGATTTTCACCGACAACCATAATTTCACTGATAAAGTTTGATTCCTTCATTTTATTTTCAACTGGAAGAGGAGCAATAAATTTTCCTCCCGAAGTTTTGAAAATCTCTTTTACGCGGTCGGTAATTTTTAAGAATTTCCCGTCAATCCATTCACCGATATCTCCGGTATGCAGCCATCCTTCATCATCTATAACTTCTTTTGTAGCGTCAGGATTGTTAAAGTACCCTTTCATAACGTTTGCGCCTTTAGCAAGGATCTCACCGCTTTCCGAAAGTTTTATTTCAACGCCAGGAAGAGGAATACCAACACTTCCTAAATAATAATCGTGATGAGTAAATCTGTTGCATGTTAATACCGGAGAAGTTTCCGTTAAACCGTAACCTTCTCTGATCGTAGCACCGGCAGCAGTAAAAATTCTCGATAATCTCGGTTGAAGCGCGGCGGCACCACTGATAATTCCTTTTACTTCTCCGCCTAAAGCCTCCATCCATTTTGAAAAAACCAATTTTCTTGCAGCGATTAGCCGAACTTTATAAAACAAACTATTATTCCCTTTCGGGTCATAATGATTTGCAAGATTTACAGCCCAACCGAAAATAGCTTTTTTAACAGGACTGAGGTTTCGCCCTTTGTCCATTATCTTATCATAAATTTTTTCCATTAACCGCGGAACGGTAGTAAAGTAATTCGGTTTAACTTCTTTTAAATTCTCACCTACTTTTTCAATACTTTCGGCAAAATAAACAGCACCTCCTAAGTACAAATAAAAATATACAGCGGTGCGTTCAAAAATGTGACAAATCGGAAGAAAACTTATCATTCTATCTGCGTTTGTCATCGGCATAATTTCACTTATAGATTTTACGTTACTTAAAATATTGAGATGGGTAAGCGGAACTCCTTTCGGAACACCGGTTGTTCCCGATGTGTAAATAATTGTAGCAAGACTCTCCGGAGTAATCGATTCTTCGATATTGGAAAGCTGAACTCGGTTAGATTCGTCAGCAAGATTTGTAATTTCTGACCAATTTTTTGCACCGTTAACTTCATTGAAAGTGTAGATTTCTACAGCAGAAGGAGTTTTTGTGATAACTTTTTTAACTTTCTTATACAATTCTTCATTTTCAACAAAGATCAACTTTACTTGAGAATCGTTGAAAATGAATTCATAATCTTCCGGACTCATATTCGGGTAAAGCGGAACATCAACACCGCCTATTTGCAATATTCCCAGATCGAGCATTGTCCATTCTGTTCTGTTATAGGAAATAATTGCAAATTTATCACCTGGTTGAAATCCCATTTTCAATAAGCCAAGACTAACCTTATCAACAATTTCCTGGCAGATTTTAGATGAATATTTTCGCCAACTTCCTCCTACTTTATCACATAAAGCATCTTCTTGCGGAAATTGGTTCAATTGATTGGGTAAAATGTCGAATAGCCTTTCGACTTTTGGAACTGAGAGTTTCATAAATCGCCTCTTTCATGAAATTTATAAATAGTACACTTCTTACAAAACGAAAATAGAAAGAACTTTGAGAAATGTCAAGCGAATTTTCGCTAATTGTGAATATTTGCTTTTCTTTTGATATCTTTTTATTATATTTCGCACGTAAATGATTTGAAAATGGAGAATTTGCTTGAAATTATCTCAAAACTACATTAAGTTAGTCTTAGGCTTAAAAATAAAACAGTTAAGATTAGAGAAAAACCTTTCTCTTACGCAATTGGCCGAGCTGAGCGGACTTTCGATTTCCTATTTAAATGAAATAGAAAGTGGGAAGAAATATCCTAAATCTGATAAAATTGCTGTTATCGCTCAAACACTCGATGTTTCTTACGATAAACTCGTTTCGCTTAAATTGTCAAAACAATTAGCTCCAATCGGAGAATTGTTCGAATCAAATATTTTAGAGCAACTACCGTTAGATCATTATGGGATTGACATACGGAAGTTTGTTGCTTTGATGTCTAACGCCTCTCTTCAATTAAGCGCACTTGTTGCTACGATTCTGGAAATGGCAAAAAGCTCCGAAATGAGTGAAAATAATTTTAGTAGAACTGCGCTTCGGGCTTACAAAGAATTTAACGACAACTACTTTGAAGAACTTGAAAACGCGGTTGATGAATTTGTACTCGAAAATAAAATTGATGCAACACCCCCTGTTCCCTATTCCCGTCTGGCTAAAATACTTTCAGAAAAATATTTTTATCAAATAGATGATTCAACGTTAAATTCATATCATGAATTAGCTCAGTTTAGAGGATTTGTAAAAAGCGGGAAAATGAATACGTTGTTTTTAAATAGAAATATCTCCGACTCTCAAAAAGCTTTTATTGTTGCAAAGGAATTGGCTTACAACCATTTGAACTATAAAGATCGGAGTTATTCCCATTCAAATTTCCGGTTGGATAATTTCGACCATCTTCTCAATAATTTTAGAGTTTCATATTTTGCTTCCTCGCTCATGATGAGAAAAGAATTTATCATCCCCGATCTACACTCATTTTTTGCATTACAAAAATGGGATGGATATTATTTAATTTCTTTAATTGATAAATACAACGCCTCTCCCGAAATGCTGTTTCAAAGGATCAGTAATCTTAGTCCGAAGTTTTTAGGATTGAATAAATTTTTCTTTCTCCGCTTCAATGCAAAAGAGCATAACAACATTTATCACCTCTCAAAGGAAGTACGCTTAAACATTAGGCGGAATCCGGGCGGGTTTCAAAGCCAGGAGCATTATTGCAGACGATGGGTTTCGGTAAAAGTATTAAATAAACTAATTGAAGAACAGACGAATGATCCGCAAAACAAAAGTATTACTTCAGGAATTTTACATTCAAAATTCTTTAACTCGAATGACGAATTTTTAAGCATATCAGTTGCCAAGCGAAGCCAATTTATTCCCGAAGAATATTACAGCGTAACACTCGGATTTCAATTTGATGATGAACTGAAACAAAAAATTGCTTTTTGGAATGATCCGGCTATTCAAGTTGAAACTGTAAACGATACTTGCGAGATGTGCAAAATCCCCGAGTGTAAAGAAAGAACCGCTCCTCCAACTGCAATAGAAAAATTAGAATATGCGGAAAAAGTAGAGTCTATTCTTCTCAAACTAAACACAGAAAAATAGGACACTGATTTTTTAAGATTATTTATGATCAGCGCAGATCATCACTAATCAAAATTAATCTGCTTACCAGTGCCTTCCCTTGTTATTCAAAATAACCATTTTGTCAAACATTATATTATCTTTGAAAATTAATTCTCAAACTTAATGGAAGCAAAAATGGCATCAGACAAGAAAAACTTCTTTACACAATTTCCAAAAAACTTTTGGACAGTTATTACAATGGAATTTTTTGAACGCGGTTCGTACTACGGATTAGCGAGCGTTCTCTCAATATATCTTGTTACTGTTCTTAACTTTTCCAAACAGAGTGTAGGAGTTATCAACAGTGTCACTCGTCCGATGTTATATCTTACGCCCATTCTTGCCGGCGCCATTGCAGACCGTTTCGGTTATAGAAAAACTCTCTTCTTTGCTTTCTCCGTTATGAGTTTCGGATATTTTCTAACTGGATTAACTACAAGTTACGAGCTTATCTTTTTAAGTTTATTGCTTATGACTCTCGGCGCCGGTTCATTTAAACCAATAATTTCGGGAACAATTGCTAGAACGACAACCGCACAAAATTCCACTTTGGGGTTTGGAATTTTTTATTGGAGTATCAATCTTGGGGCTTTTGTTTTTCCTCTCTTTCTCGTTCCTTTTCTGAAAGAGATCTCATGGTCATATATCTTTTTTATGTCGGCTATCGGTACGGGCTGGCTGCTTCTGTTAAACTTTTTTGTTTATAAAGAACCTCAAAAACCAGCAAATAGTAAATCAATACTTGAGGTTTTAAAAGGAGCGGTTTTGGTATTAAAAGATTTTCGCTTCATTCTGATGATCGTTATTTATTCCGGTTTCTGGATTCTTTACTTCCAAATGTTCGATACGGTACTTTGGTATTTAAAAGATTATATGGATATGACACCGGTTAATAATGTCGTAAACGGTGTTCTCGGTTTGTTTACCACAAATCCCAACTGGAAATTTGATGCCGAACACGTTACCGTAATTAATGCGGGAACCATTATCGTTCTGCAAATCTTTATTTCAAATATTGTGAAGAATAAAAAAGCTTTGCCAACGATGATAACCGGCATCGGGCTTGGCACTCTCGGAATGGGAATTCTTGCTATCTCAACATATGCTTGGGTTTTTATGGCGGGAATAATTATTTTCTCAATCGGTGAAATGACGGCACATCCAAAGTTTATCAGTTACGTTGGACTAATAGCGCCGGAAGATAAAAAGGCTTTATATCTCGGATACTCATTTCTTTACGGAGTTCTGGGCAGCGGAATCGGCGGAATTCTCGGAGCGAATCTTTATGTTCATTTTATAGATAAACTCCATAATCCAAGCGCACTCTGGATTACTTTTAGTTTGATCGGAGTTGCAACTATGGTTGGACTTTTGCTTTTCAATAAATTTTTAGCAAAGAAATAGGGAGAGTGGTTAGTAGTTATAATTTCTATGCAAAACACAAAGAATTATCTCACAAAGTCCCAGAGTCCGTAAGAAGAAATTTTTTGCGGTCGTTTTCCCGATTTATCGTGGTGAAGCAAAAAGTTAGTTTTAGAAGTTTCCATAAATAAACTTTATTGTCTTTAAATTTCTGAAGGAAATTTTTCCCCATATAGAATAAGAAGCGGGTGTAACAAGCCATACTTCTCTTTCACTTCCTCCACCAACTTTGGGCGAACAACAAGTAAAAGTTTTTTCATTAAAGCAATTCCTTTAAATATAATTTCGGAGAGAACCGGCTCTAATCCGGAACCAGCTAATTCTAACGGTCCAATCTCATCAATAATAAATAAATTGTTTGTGGTTACTATTGCTTCAGAAAGTTTTTGTTTTCCCCAAAGAAATGTTTCTTCCGAAAAAATATAATTCCCGATAGTTATGACTTTTTCCTCACCAGCTTTGTTATCAAGTTCCAATCTTCTCTTTTCACCCGTAACAACATCAACAAGATATTTTATCCCATTAATTCGCGGCTGTAAAATTCCACAGACATTTTGCTTCTGAAAGAATATTTCTTGTAAATAAGTTGATTTGCCTACTCCCTTCTCGCCGGTATAAATAAAAACACTACTCATAAAAATCGAAGAATAAAATATTAATCAACGTCAATTTGACAAATAGTTTTAAACGAGCAAGTCCTGCAGATGACGATGAGCGTGTGAAACATTCTTTGATAATTGTTTTGTAGAATGGTAGTGTGTGGAGAATTGATTCTATTTCAACAGTATATTTATTCTGATTGGCAGCAATTAATCTTTTAAAATATTTCAGAGCGATTGGTCCAAAAAAGAAAAACCAAAGAAGCGTAATCCCAATTGCCCGAAAAATTGTAATAAGAATTGCCGATACATTTCCGTTATTCTGTTCGGAATAAAAGTAGGAAATGATAAGTGTGATAAGCAAAAGAAGAAAGACCGCAACTCCCGAAACTTTCTGAAACCAGAATTTCTTCTTTTTTTTTGAAGATGATGGAGATTTGCTTGCATCAAGTTTTATTTTTTCTAATGGAATTAACAGAGAAGAATCGGTTAAACCGATTACAATTTTTGGAATTCTTGCAGCAACGATGCCGAATAATGTTCCGAAGACTAGATGAAGCAATAGATAAATAACAATAAGATAATAACTGAAATGAATATCAGGACCAAGAAAACTAAATTGCTTTAGAACGTAGTTGAAGAAAAGATCAATTGACCTCCAAAGTGTTGTTCCGAATAAAATAGTTACTAAAAATAATTTTTGAAGTGCCGAATAGACAGAGGATAAAACCGCCAATGTTACTGCAGAAATTGCAAAGAATTTCTTCGATGAAAAGAGAAGTTCTCCAAGCAATCCTTGAATCAATACTGCCGCAAATGCCGCTAAGGGTGTATATGGACTAACTACTGCTTTTATCACAATAACTATTAATGTTGCTTTTATGATGCTGCCTCTTTTTTCCGAAAAAAAAGCAAGCATAGCAATAAGTACGGATGCAACTCCCCCGACGATCAGTCCGGTGAAAGGAATATCAAACACATGAAGAAGTCCGCCAAGGGCGGCTTCATTCAAAGCCCAAAGTGCAGTTATTTTTTGGAATGCTTTTCCTGAATGAGGAAATTGGCGTTGCTGGGTTGTCAAATAATTCTTAGAGATTTATAGAAGGATAGGATTCTTTTTTTTGAACATCGAATATCGAAGAAGGAATAATGAAGTTTTTGATCTTCTAAATTCGAAATTCCATGTTCGTTATTCATAATTCTTTTTTTGTTTCGGCTTTGTACGCCCATAGGGATTCGAACCCCAAACCTTCTGATCCGAAGTCAGATGCTCTATCCAGTTGAGCTATGGGCGCATTTAAATATTTTAAAACTTTATTGAAAAATACACTTACCCCATTAAAATTCAAAGTGGTATTGCAATAACTCACTCTTCACTTCTTATCCAACCAGTCCAACAAACCATTGATAAAAGTTAGTGGATGCGGCGGGCAGCCGGGAATGAAAAGATCAATTTTATTTTCTTCAAGGAATTTTCTATTCGTCTCTTCCGAGTCTTGAAATATTCCGCCGGAAATTGCACACGCACCAACGAGAATAATTATCTTAGGATTAGGAACCGCCTCATAACAAATCTCTAAAGCCTTTGCCATATTTTGTGTGATCGGTCCGGTGATTACAACTCCATCAGCATGGCGCGGCGAGGCAACGAATTCAATCCCAAATCGTCCCATGTCAAAGTTCACATTGCTTAAAGCATTCAATTCAAGTTCGCATCCGTTGCATCCACCGGCAGATATTTGTCTTAGCTTTAGAGATTTTCCAAAATAGTTTCTGATTTTGTCTGATGCTTTTTCAATCAGGATAGTTTTTGTTTCATCCGTTATTATTAAATTTTCTCTGCTATCGGAAGCGATTTTATAATCGTTCGTGAAGTGAATTATTTTCTCCGGACAAGCCTCTTCGCATAACGGACAAAAAACACATAAGCCTAAATCAATCCTTACCGAATTTAATTTGATTGCATTTGTTGGACAAACTTCTGCGCATTTGTTACAGCCGCCGGGACAAGCTTTGTCATCAAGCGTTGGTAATCCACGATAAAGTTTTGGCAGCGACGCATTTTTTACATCGTGAATTATCGGATCGCCTTGAAGAATTCTTAGTTTTATAGCATCTATCATAATGGTTTTTTTTATTGGTAACACAGATTAATAATCTGTGGTACAATCTATTTTATAAATCATGCCCGGCATAGGACAAATCAAAACTTTTGTTGCATAACGGAAAATCAGAAATAGCTGTTTTGCGTAAAGCCAAACTTAATCCATACCAATTATTGAATGACGGATCTTTTATTTTATATTGAATAATCTTTCCGGTTTCATCTGTTATTGCAGAGTGAACAATTTCTCCGCGCCAACCTTCAACCATTGAAATTACTCCCGAACCTGGTGCCATATTACCAACTTCAGTCTTAATTTCACCTTCGAGAAGATTTTCTATTTGCTCAAAGATAAATCGGAGCGATTCATCAATTTCTAAAGCGCGAAGACGGGCGCGCGAAAAAACATCTCCCGATGATAACGTAATTAGCGAAATGGGAAAATAACGATAAGCACCGTATGGGCAATGTATTCGCGTATCCAATTCAATTCCGGAAGCTCGCGCTGCAATTCCAACTAAACCGATTTGTTGTGCGAAATAGTTGGAAACAATTCCGGTATTCTCAAATCTGGTTAAAGCTCCGGTAGAAGAAAACAAAAATTTATTGATTGCAATTACATCTTTTTTTACGATTTCTAAATTGTTGATTATCTGTTTTACGTTCTCATCATTAAAATCACACCGAACTCCACCCAAAACAAATAAACCGCGACCAAATCTTGACCCGGACAATTCCGCCAAACTGTTTATCACAAGCGTTCGCACTCTTCCGTAAGAAGAAGCAACAATCGCTAAGCCGATATCATTTGCAACTCCGCCAAGTCCACTTAAGTGCATTGCAATTCTTTCGAGTTCTTCAGCAATAGAACGAATCACTTGTGCGCGCAAACTAATTTGTATGTCTGCCAAACTTTCAATAGCATTGCAATGAGCATACGTATGCCCAACAACTGTATCGCCTGCAATTGATTCTGAAAGAATCATTCTTTGATTTTTATTTGCATTCAACATCAGTGATTCAATCCCACGATGTTGATAACCTAAATTTATTTCAAGATGATAAACTAATTCTCCGTGACATTGAAACCGGAAATGTCCAGGCTCAATTATTCCGGCGTGAATAGGACCAACAGCTACTTCGTGAGCTTCGTCCCCTTCAAGTTTATAAAATTGATAGGGTTTATTCCCAAGAATTGTGTTTTGCTTTCTCACCGGACGAAGCCAAGGATGATCGATAGGTATGTATCCATAATTTTCAGCAAGTTCACATTCAAAATAATTTGTCTGCGGATATTGATTAGCAAAACTTTCGAACTCTAATTTATCCTTTGGAAATTCCCCGCCAATTATATGTATTGAAGATGAATCCGAATCAACCAGTATGGAAATAATTTTATTCGGAATATTTTTATGTATCGGAAATAGCCCTACCATTCTATATCCATTTGCTAATCCTTCCAAAACAGAATCTGCAAATTTATTCTTATCTAAAAATGGGATTTCGTCCACACGAAAAGTCTGATTATTTTGAACTTGCAAAGAAATCATAACTTAATCCCAAAATCTTTTGAAATATTTATAATGTTCTCGTGCAAAATGTTTGGCGAGATAACTGCTATGGCGATCAATAAAATCAGCAACACAATCGTAGCAAAGTGAATAATTTCAAAGCGTTCTTTTTCTATCGGAGTTACTTCAATCCCTTTTTTTCTGTACAACATTTGGAATAATGTCTTCCCCATATTTATAAAAATGAAAAGCAGAAGAAACATTGTTACGGCTAACAGCCAGGGTTTATCTGAGAAAAGCATTCCTTCGAAGATCATTAATTCGCTAAAGAATATTCCAAACGGCGGAATAGCAGAAATTGCCAGGAAGGAAATCAAAAGCAGCCAGCCGCTCCAAGGCAATATATTCAATACTGAACTCACTCCTTCAACTTCTCTCGTTTTATATTTCCGGTGAATATTTCCTGCAGCAAAAAACAGAACTACTTTATTGAGTGAGTTATAAATGATATGATACATCGCACCAACAAACGCCAATCCGCCGATCCCAATTCCTAAAGTTATTATCCCTAAATGTTCAATGCTGGAATATGCAAGCATCCGCTTGTAGTTATTCACCTTGAACATAAAAACAAAAGCAAAGAGAAGGGAGAGTATGCCTCCAATAATTAAAATTGTTTTTGCAAATTCGTAAGTTGATGTTGGTTGAACAATCTGATAAATTCTCATCACTCCAAGCAATGCAGTTATACGCAATGAACCGGACATCAACGCTGCAATTGGACTTGGAGAATTGCTCGTTGCATCAACGTCGGCAGAATGCATAGGCGCTATTCCTATTTTTGTACTTAAACCGACGAAAATAAAAATGAAACTCGCCTTCAACCAAACAGGATTTAATTTTGAAGAATGTTTAACAAATTCGGTAAAGAATAATTGCTGCCCCTCAAGCTGAGTTCCTTGGGCGGAAAGAGTCAGAAATAAAATCCCGATGAATGCGAACGCAATTCCAATAGAAACCAGAAAAAGATATTTCCACATTGCTTCCAGCGCTTCTTCGTTGCGGTAACAGTAAATTAGCGGGGCTACACTTAGTGTTGTTCCTTCGGCGGCAACCCAATACATTCCATAATGATTACTTAGAATAGCTGCGGTGTTTGCAAAGAGATAAAAATTAAGAAGCAGGAAATAATATCGCTTCCCTTCCTCCGAATTTGAAGTCGTCTGTCTCTTTAAATATGAAAAAGAGACCAAAACAACCCAGAAGTAAACATTCGATAGAACGAGCAAAAATAATTTGCTAAGCGAATCAGTACTAAAATAAAAAGGCATATTCGGTTGATACCAGCCGATAAATATCACCAGAGAAAAAATCAAATGAAGCGCACTCACGGATAATGATATGGAATATTGCATCCGAATGCTCTTTATGAAATAACAAACAGCCGCTGATAGTAAAGGGATGAAAATTAAAATAGAAAATTCAAACATTAGTCTTTTAGTCTCCCCAACGCAGTTACATCAAAGCCGGATAAGGTCGAACTGATTTTGTTAATTGCTATTCCCATCAAGAAAACGACAACAAAAATATCGAGCAGAGTGCCGAGTTCTATCATCATCGGAAGTTCGGAAGCTACAGCAGTTCCGAATAAAAATATTCCATTTTCTAAAACTAAAAATCCGGCAACGTGAACGATCAATTTCTTTCTGAAAATTATTACAAATATTCCAACAACGATTGCCGAGAAACCGCTTGCAAAAGGAATCGTTTCAATATCCGTACTCTTCGATAAAATATTTGATGCCACAAATATCACTACCATTGAAAAAATCACAAGCAGTAAAAATGTAAATGGTTGAATAGTTGGCTCTATCACTCTTTTAATGTCGAGATCAAGAATTATTTTATTGATGTATCTCGGAATGACCATAACTTTAATTATGAATAGCGTAGCCGGTAATATGAGAGCAAAAATTGAAAAGTGATTTATAAATGGGAACACAAGCAGCACGGTAAGCAATATTCCCTGAAATCGTAAAACAGTAACATAAGCTTTAACCCTCGATGTTACCGAAAGATAAAAGAGAGATAAGCAAAAGAGAATACTTAAAACGTTTTGCATAATTGAGTCTTATTTCGTGAACGTATAGATCAGCAAATTCAATATCCCGATTGCAGTTGCAAACAAAAGGTATTGCGGAATATTTTTCATCTTAAAACGTGAGGTAATTGTTTCTGAGATAGCCAGAGCAATTGATAAAGCTGCAATTACTACAACAAATATGATAACACCAACAGGATAACTTCGAACACCAAACGGATAGAAGAAGGATGTTTCGAGTATGGAATAAATAAATAATTTGATATAACTTGAATACTGATAGAGAAACAAATCAATTCCGGAATTATCCAGGATCATCACTTCGTGAATCATCGTAAGTTCTAAATGAGTGTTAGGATCATCAACCGGCATGCGGGAACATTCTGTAACGGCAAGAATGAACACCGATATAGAACAAACAATTATAAATACAATGTACGAAACGTTATCCAATCTGATCGAATGATAAATATCATAAATGGAAGTGAGACCGCTGATAAATGCAATACTACCAATGGTGAAAAAGAAAATCGGTTCGGCAAAGACAGCAAAAGTTGCTTCACGTGCTGCGCCCATTCCTTCGAATGAACTTCCAATATCCATAGCGGCAAGTATCTGAAAATATCTCGCGAGTCCTAACACATAAGCAAATAAAATTATATCACCTTCAAAACTTATGATAGGTCGTGCGAAACCAATCGGAAGCATGGCGGCAGCAATAACAACTGAAATTAAATTGATCGCTGGTGAAATGCCGCTGATAAAAGATGAACTCTTTGCGTTGATGGTCTCTTTTTTGTAGAGCCGTTTCAAATCGTAATACGGTTGTAAAACCGGCGCGCCGATCCTTCCGGTGAATATTGCTTTCAGTTTATTTACCAAACCGGCAAACATCGGAGCCAGTGCTAAAATTACGAGGATAGAAATACTCCCTTGAACTATTTTTATCAGCTCCATAAGAATGCAATCAGACTGTAAATTGTTATTATTATCAAAATGAAAGTGATGTAATACCGGATATCCGTATGACTAAGAAATTCTATTTTTGAAATCATCGAACTGAAATACCTAAAACCCGGTAGAACAAAATTGTTGTCAATCAAATCATCGGAATGGCTTTCAAAACTTCCTTTTTTAGGGAATATTCCTTTCGGCGATTCAATTTTTTTATGATAGACTAAAACAGATTGCGCTATCTCATTCAACTCATCTGCATATGAAGAAGCAGTGTACTGCATTCGTGGATTTAGTTCTTCATAACCACAGCCCCAAGCTGCTGAAGTTCTTCTCCCATATTTATTTTGAATGACTCTCTTCCATAAATAGATAAATAGAGTTCCGACCAACATTGTTATAAAAATCATGCTGATGAAAAACCAATTGATATTCAGTAATTCTGACGAAGAATTTGCCGGAACAAATCCGTGAGTTAAAACTTTATTTACAACTTCAACGAACGGTTGAGGATAAAAACCAATGACCACACAAAGCAAAGCCAATATTCCAAGAGAAAGATATTCATAAAAAGAAATAAGAAAATGTTTTACTTCTTTTCGTTCGCTGCCGAGAAACATAATTGAATTTATTTTGGTGAAGCAAGCAACCGCCAGTCCGCCAACGAATGCTAACCCAACTGCTGAAATCAACATCAAAAGCGGATAATAGTTTTTCAATTCTTTTGCGGTTGTAAAAAATCCATTATAGATAATGAACTCTGAAATAAATCCGTTAAGCGGTGGGATTCCGCTTATTGCAATTGAACCAATTAGAAATAACATCACAAAATATTTTCCACGATGAACAAGTCCACCCATCAATTCAATATTTCTTGTTCCCAGGTTTTGATAAATCACTCCACTGCCGATAAACAATAAACTTTTAAATATTGCGTGGTTTAGTGTGTGTAGCAAAGCTCCGCCGAAACCAAGCACTTGAATCGGAAGTGAGTGATAAGCCGAACCAATAAAACCAATGCCGATCCCAATGCCGATGATTCCAATATTTTCAACCGAATGATACGCCAACAATTTTTTAATATCGTGTTGAGCCAGTGCATACCAAACACCGAATATTGCGCTGATCAAACTTACCACGAGCACAAGCCAGCCAAGCCATTCAGGAGTTGGATTAAGAAATTGATACGTTCTTAATATTCCGTAGATGCCGGTTTTAATTATTATTCCGGAAAGAAAAGCGCTGAAAACCGTTGGCGCTATTGGATGCGCTCTCGGAAGCCAAAAGTGAAACGGCATAAATCCCGCTTTCATTCCAAACGCGATCAACGATAAAGCGTAAGCAATGATAAATAAATTTCCTGTTCCGGGCGAAATGTGAAAATCACTAAAGAGCCAGCTTTTAGTTTGATGATGAAGCAGAAAGAAAAATATGAAAAGAAGATAAACTACTATATGGTTCATTACAAAATAGTAGAAGCTACCGGTTTGAACATCTTTCTTTTCTTTCTCGAAGATCATTCCGAGATAAGCTGAAATACTCATCACTTCCCAGCAAATCAAAAATATGATCGCGTGATTTGCAATCACTACCATCTGGGTGGCGATTAACATCACAGCATAAAAAACGAGATTGCTTCTTATTGATTTTCCTTTATCAACATAATGTTTGAGATATGAATAACTGTAAATAGTCGTTGGAATTGCAACCAATTGAACGATGCACAAAAAATACAATGCAAGTGCATCGAATCTAAATAATTCATTTGGGATTCCGAAAAAGTTAAAACTTTGCAGCAAAGAATTTGAAAACGCCAAAGCAGTGAGTGTTGATATAAATCCTAAAACTAACCCGATGATGAGCAATAAATGTGCTGCTATGGATGCTTTGCGGTTATCTTGTAGGAACGCAATAACTATGATTGAAAAAATTTGAATTGTTAATGCGTAAAAAAGTAAATCCATAACGTTAATCGCTTCTCGCATTCTCAATATGAGCAATGATATCAAGTATTTCTTTGTAATTAAGCCGGTTTTCTAAAGCAAAACGGAATGTTTCCTTTGAAAGTAAGAAACTCAAATGAGCGAGTAAACTCAAATGTTGTTTTATCGTTTGTGAAATCATTAGAATGATGGTGTGAACCGGTTTTCCATCAAGAGATTTTAAATCAAGAGGATTCTTCAGGAAGAAAAAATTTATCAGCGGTTTATTCTTTCCAACCATTAGCGGAATACGCGGATGTGGCAGACTAATACCATTTCCGATTGCCGTACTCATTAACTCCTCACGGTTTTTTAACAATTGAACAATAATTCCTTTATCTACATTTTTTTCAAGGTCAAGGAAATTTACCATTTGTTCGATATAAGTTTCTTCCGATAAGTCGCAATCATAATAAAAAGATTTTTGATCAAGCACCGTGTTTAGACTTTGAACATGATACTCGCTCATCTTTCTGTGATCTGAAATGTTTATAGGAGTATTGCGGCTGAGAGCCCACTCAATTATCTGCTGTTTGTTGAAAAGCAGTTTGTCGTTTATCGTTTGAAACGGAATTTCTTTTCTCTTTATTAAACTTTGTATTTCCTTTTCGGGCATAAACAAGAGAATGGAAATATCTTTAACTGTAAGATCCAAAACTAATTCCTCGAATTATATTGTTGAAAATAAGGTTCTAATAATAATTAAGTTTTCATTTCTCGTTTAACGGTAGCCACAAAATCCATAGGTCTTCCTAACTTTGGTAAACCAAGAATTTCGCGCGCGCGGTCTAAAGCATCGTCAATGTTGCCATGAATATTTTCTTCACCGAATAAATCAAATATACCTGCTTGCGTCATTGCGTATAACGGTTGAGTATGAACACCGGAAAGAATTGTTTTTATGCCTTCTTTTTGGGAATCAATATAAAAGTTTTTAATAGTTTCCAGTCCGGTCGCATCAATAGCCGGAACATTTCTCATACGGATAATTCTCACTTTCGGCGGCTCTTCAACTGTTCTGATCTGATCTTTAAATTTGGATGCAGCTCCAAAGAAAAATGGTCCGTTAATTTCAAAAACTTCAACGTCTTTCGGAATTTGTTTCTTATCAATTGCATTTGGATCAGGCAATTCTTCTTCATCTTCTAATTCTCTTGTAACCATACCTACATTGGTTACTTCCGCCATGCGTTTCATAAAGAGGAAGACTGCTAAAATCATTCCGATTTCTATGGCAAGTGATAAATCAAAAATAACCGTCAAGAAGAACGTAGTTAGTAATACAACTACATCGCTGCGCGGACTTTTTAACAATGATTTAAATGAATGCCACTCGCTCATATTGTAAGCAACGATAATGAGAATGGCAGAGAGAGTAGCCATCGGAATTAATTTTGCCCAACGTCCAAAAAACAACATAATTAATAATAATGTCAGCGCGTGAATAATTCCGGCAACCGGAGTCCTTCCACCGTTTTTAATGTTTGTAGCAGTACGTGCAATGGCGCCTGTAGCCGGTATGCCTCCAAATATTGGAGTAATAATATTGGCAAGTCCTTGTGCTATCAATTCCATATTGCTTCTGTGCTTACCTCCTATCATACCATCGGCAACAACTGCCGAAAGTAGTGATTCAATAGCCGCAAGAATTGCAATTGTAGTTGCGGGAGCAATAAGATGTTTAATCATATCTAAATTAATTGCAAAAAATTTTGGTGACGGAAGGTTTGAAGGAATTTCTCCAAATCTGCTTCCGATCGTATCAACCGGAAATTTAAAAAACAGAACGATAAGTGTTGTAACAATTAATGCAACAAGCGATCCCGGAATTCTATGGGTAACTTTCGGCCAGAAAATCATTATCAGCAATGAAAGTGCCGCAATACCAAAAGCATAATAGTTAAGAGTCGAAAATGTTTGGAAGTAGATTATCCACTTCTCGTGAAATTCAGCCGGAATCTTTGGGATTATCAAACCAAAAAAATCTTTTATCTGTGTGGAAAAAATTAATAAAGCGATTCCGCTTGTAAAACCAACAACAACAGGGTAAGGAATAAATTTAATTGCCGAACCAAATTTGAATAATCCCATAATAACTAATATAATTCCTGCCATAACAGTAGCAATCGTTAATCCGGTCATTCCATAGGTTTGGACAATTCCGTAAACGATAATGATGAAAGCTCCGGTAGGTCCGCCTATCTGCACACGGCTTCCGCCAAAAACTGAAATTATAAATCCGGCAACGATGGCTGTAATAATTCCTTTTTCCGGTGTAACACCGCTTGCAATGGCAAAAGCAATAGCTAACGGCAGTGCAACTATTCCAACAATTACACCGGCAGTAGCATCCGCGATAAACTGGGTTTTGTTGTAATCCTTTAGAGTGGTAAAAAGTTTCGGTTTTATTAACGACATTCTCAGGTTCCAATTGTCTGATCAAGAAAATAAATTATATTCTCATGTGAATATAAGAAATTCTATAAAAAGTTTCCCGTAGAGTTCTTGTAACCAATCACATAAAAAAATATCTTTGCAATCCTTTCGGTTACAGAAAGCAAAAAAGCTCGTCACGCTTAGGCGTGATGAGCTTTTTTAAGTGCACCCGCAGGGATTCGAACCCCGAACCTTCTGATCCGTAGTCATCCAGAAACGCTGTTTTTGTTCTAAAAACAAAGAGTTTGTTTGAAACTCCATACACAGTCCATACGATAAAGGAGCTCTCATATGTTCTTGGTTAAAAACAAAAAATCTTCATTTTACCAAATTATTTATTTTGTGAATGGTAAAAGAACAACACACTCAACTAAAAAGACAACAAAACCAGAAGCTGTTCAATATCTTGAAAATTTTTCAAGTAATTTGAATGATACATCAGATGCGAGTATAACAATAGTTCAAAAAACTACTCCCAAAGATACATTAACTCTTTCAGAATTTAAAAAAGAATATATCGAATATGCTGCCCCAGTAAAATCAAAAAAATATATTAGTTCAATTAATTATTCTTTCAAATATTTTATTGCATATGCTGGCGATATTACTTTGGGCCAGATTGATACCAGGACAGTAGATAAATTTATTTATACAACCTTTACTCGCTCTCAAAGAGGGGCTCATCATTACTACCGAACCCTAAAAGCAGCAGTAAATAAAGCGGTGGAATGGAACTATATTTCCGTCAATCCATTTACAAAAGTTAAATTTCCAAGGCTTTCAAAAACATTTCCTGTTTTTATTCTCGAAGAAGAGTTCCTAATCATTTTAGCAAATACTCAATACCAACATCTAAGAGATATTTTTACAATCGCTTTTTATACTGGATTACGAATCGGAGAACTCGTTAATATGCAATGGCATTGGATAGACTTTCTACAAAATCAAATCACAGTAAAATGCACTGATGATTTTCTAACAAAAAGTAAAAAAGAAAGAATCGTTCCCATGCATAAAAAAGTAAGGTCGATTTTAATCAATCGATTTAATTCTGCCAATCATTCACCCGATGAAGTTGTTCTTTATCATAAGAAAGGAAAAATATTATATCAAGAATCCATTAGTAAGCAGTTCAAAAAATTAGTCCGTAAGTCAAATCTCAGTGAGAAAATCCACTTCCACACCCTGCGCCACTCATTCGCTTCACTTTTAGTTCAGCGTGGTGTATCGCTATATGTTGTGAAAGAACTACTTGGACATGAATCGCTAATAACAACTCAAATCTATGCTCATCTACAGCAACAAAATTTGAGAGATGCGGTAAATTTGTTATAATTTCATTGATATTCGTATTACAATAATTCATGATAGTTAAAACATCCTATTTACCATAAGTATTACAAAAAGTGAATCACAACTTTATATGAAACTTTTTGTTAGTTTTTAGTATCTAATTGACATAGATACAATTATTTTTGTTTTATTCGATAATATGTTATAATTTAACATCATTAGAAAGTTATAAGACTATGACACTCAGAGAACAAAAAATTCTCACTGCTATTAAATACTTCATAAAGACTACCAAACACCTCGGCAGGACAAAACTCTTTAAGTTGCTTTACTTTTGGGATTTTCGTTATTTTTCAAAACATGGGAAGAGTATAACTGGCTTTGACTATTCTACTTATAAATTTGGACCCGTTCCAGAAGAACTTTATAAAAAAATTATTGAAGACAAACTACCTAAAGAGTTTACTGAACACTTTGAAATGATCAGTGATTTTACTGAAGACGTAGATGACGGCTACAAAGCTTTCAAAATGAAGTTGAAGAAAAAAGATATTGATTTCAGTTGTTTAACTCGATATGAAAAAGAAGCTCTTGACGAAGTTGTTGAAATATTTCGTGATTGTTCTGCTTCAGATATGGTTGAAAGTACACACCTTCCTAACACACCTTGGAGTAAAACAAAAGCTGAAAAGGGAATGAATCAAATCATTGACTATTTTCTTGCTATTGATACAGACACTCCTTTAGATAAAGAAGAAATTAAAGAAAGATTTTTATTGCAGAGGGCTTTATTACATAATGGATACAATTAAAAAAGGTCTTTTCTTTTTAGATTATCAAGCGCAGAGAGATTTCAAGAAAAAAGCTAAATATTTTATCGTTTTCACAGATGGAGATTTATTAGACGATGAATTAGTATGTTTTAGTTTAAATACTGAACATCGTATGGATCTTTATAGAATCCTTTGCAATAAAAATAAAGCAAAATTTATTTTATCTTCTTCCGTTCATAAATTTTCATTTCTAACAGAATTTTCAACATTAATGCTTAACGAACCATGTATTTATAGGGTTGAGGAACTTTTTAGTGATCGCTTTGAAGTATTTGAGAATGATATTGCCTCGATAGAACTGCTTCGTCAAATTAGAAATTGCATTGACGATGGGTATCTTTTACCAAAACATATCCTGCTGATAAAAAATTCTTTTTCTCAAAGATAGATGTGGTTCTTTCCTTTTTGGGCAAAAGTCCAAACCCAAACCCCTTTTTCTTATTACTACTTCTTTATTATTCATTTTTCTTATCATCGATTAACTATAAAATATTTTGTCCTTTTGTCCATTCCATCAAAACAAACAGTTTTCAGCCATTTTCTTGGACAAACTCATCATTTAATTTCGTCCAACTTTTGTCCATTCGTCCATCTTGGGGTACTTATTTCTCCTTTTCCCTAAAAGTAATGTACCTTTCCAAGCCCGATTTCCTCTCATCAATGTCCAAATTGTACAGGTTGGCATAAACTTTTGTCCATTTGGAAAAAGTATTTTGTTTGATTTGTCCAAAATCCTCATTCTCTTTTTTGAACCGGTCAAACAACTCTTTTTTATTTTGTTCCTCATTGAGTGGTACTTCTTTTATAAATTCCTCAAACTCAGCGGCTGTTCCATCAATTAATTTTTTCCTGATCAAATTCACATACTCATATTCCTTTAAACCATTTTGAAGATAATATTGGCAGCAGTTGATCATAAAATTGTCAAACGCATTCCATTCAGCTTCATTCCATTCTTTAAAAAACATCTTCCCGAACTCATGAATCGGTTCAAATGTTGCGTTATAAAAATCAGAAAATTCAATTACGAACTGCCGTGCCTTCGATGAATCATCATTTCCGGGTATCGAGTGATTCGTTGTAATTAATATTTTTGGTGTACGTTCAAAAGGAATACAGTATTCATTTCGGTTTTTCTTCTCAATTGTCATTCCTTCAGTCAGGATTGAAAATAACTTGTCAAAAACAAATTTCTTGGGAACATCATCATACCAAATTATCTCAGTATCCGGGTTAACGGACTGGAACGGAAAACTTTTATCAAATTTAAAATTCTTTCCGTCAATTCTTAAAACATTCCTAAGCTGTTTAATTGCATTTGCGACTACTCCTTTACCCGATCTTCCGAATGCATTATCACTCAGTTTCTCATCAATAAAAATTATTGCCTTTGTGCGTGTAGGGTCTTTATATCTATGCAAAGAAAAACCAATCGCTGACTTTAACGAATTCATTCTGCTTATATCAGCCCGGCAAATATTTTTAGCAAAACTCTCAAAATCAGATTGATCCTTTGATGGTGAATAATTTCTTTTAACTATTTGATTTTCCCAAACATTTCCATCTAACTCTTCATAATTTTTATTTTTAATCTCATTTGCTGTTACCTCAATAAAACAATTATTAAAAAAGAACATCGCTTTGTCTTTTGTATCTTCAACAAAATCTAACTCAACAATTTGCATACATTCAAGTGTCGACTCGCTAAATAATGTCTTCGCATTTCTTATCAAACTTTCTTTTATGCTTCTTCGTAATCCAGAATCGGTGATTTTATCCACATAGCTTAAAACATAATCTTTGATAATTCCTGTTGTTACCTCACTTACAATATTGTTATTTACTTTTACAAAAAGATAATCGTTCCCTAAATACATTTTCCCAAAACCTGCATCCTCCAAAAATTCTATGAACACATTTCTAAGAATATTTGCTTTCCCACCTTCAATCTGCCAAAACTTCATTTGAGGAAATTCAAATCCATATTTCTTTGCAATCTCAAAAAACGTTCCCAGCGTTATATCTCCCCGATAATCATTAAGATGACCGTCAAACTTTTTATTCAACACAGCTTCAGTATCTTGCGGATACTTCGGATTATCTTTGGTTATCAATAAAAAATATTCTCTCCCTTCTTCACCCAGCGAAGCCAGAGCTAAACCAACTCTTAAATAATCATCATAATTATCAACTATACCTTTAAAAAACTCGGCAGCTTCCTTAACATACCTTTCATCTAAAGATGTTGAGTTCCGCCGAGCCATTTTTGATTCTTTCTTTATAACCATCCCGCGCGAAGTCGAGGGACTTTCATTCTCGAAAACACAAAACTCCTTGAGTGTCGAAATCAATCTTCCAACGCTAATATTTTGAGGTCCGATTGAAGGCAAACCTTCTCGCAATTTTATAAATTCATAACTATTACCGCTTGGATGATCTGAAGGAGGTAGCACCGTGTAGCATTTCTCCCATCGTAATTCTATATGATGACATAGCCCATCGACTATAAGATTTAATTTATAATAAGATTTTCTGCCGCTTAAAATCCTGAACAAATATGAATCATCATCACAATAAAACCAAATATGATACCCCTTGTGACTTCCGCTTTTTACTATCCATGTATATTCAAGTGGTAATCCCAAACTTGTAACAAATTGTTTAACTATTTCACCATTTACTACACCATCAAAATCCAAACACCTCAATTTTTTTATTCCTGAAATAGCCCCGATACCATTAGTATCAGAATTCCAACTCGCCCGTTCAATATCATGAATTGTCATTTCCTCACTTTGCCACTTTTGCCATTCCCCTTTTGGAGCTTTATTAACAAGAGGTAATAAATTAAACCCGAACACTTCATAATAATCTTTCGCTTTCTCTTTAAAATTCATCCCATACTCCTTAATCACCCAAATAGATTTGTATTGATCTTTTTGTTAATTTTTTAATTCTCCCAACCGATTTAAAACGTACGAAATAGCGTAGGTTTTTCGATTCTTTTTCATTTGTGCAACAAGTTTTTATTAGTATTCGTAATAAGTGCCTATCCATAAGAAAACACTCCCTCAGAATCAATTTTCACATTTTTACCAGTTACAGATTTTAAAGTCCTTTTCGCAATATCCGGTCGTGAAAATTCACAACTATAAATCCACAGATTTGAATTCCACGCAAAAGCAGACAAATGAAATTTATTCCTTCGCTTAAGTTTGTGAGCTATACATTTTTCATCAGTTTGAACCCGGTAAAAATTTTTCCCTCTTTCCTCTTGCCATAGATAAGTCATATTATCCTCCATACTCTTTAAAAGTCCTCTCCTTACCAAGGAGAGGATTTAGGGGAGGTTGATTTAACATTTCTATTGCTTCCTTCAATGAATCCATATTCAAATGACTATAAATTTCAGTTGTCGTAATCGTTGAATGTCCGAGCAATTCTTTGATTGTATAAAGTGAAACCCCTTTCTGAACAAGATTCGAAGCAAACGAATGTCTTAAAGAATGGAAATGAATTGATCTATCGATACCCGCATCAGTACATGCTTGCTTAAATATTTTTGAATAATAGTCTCCCGTAAACGGTTCACCGTTTGGCTTTGCAAACACATATCTATTCCCAATTGGAATAGCTTTTGTCCTCTCCCGTTGTGAGAGGATAGAGGTGAGCGCTTCATCACTAATCGGAATATATCTTTGGTTCCGTCCTTTGGTAGTAAATTCCTCATCTCCCACAGTAATTATTCTTGTAGTAAGATTTACATTCTTCCACCGAAGATTAACAATCTCATTCAACCGCATTCCTGTACTAAACGCAAAAACTGTTACAGCTTTTACAACCTGGTGAATTATTTTTTCGCATATAGCTGCTAACTGCTCGTTATTAATATATGCCGGATTTACTTTTTGTCTTTTTGGTAGTTTAACTTTTATGAAGTAATTCTCTTTTACATAACCCCAGTCGATCGCTTTATTAAAAGCAGCTTTCAATGTTCTGTAATAAACACAATTCCCCTTAACTACTTTTCGTTGAAGATAAGTGAGAAAATTTTCAACCTCTTTTAATCCGATTGATTGAATTGATTTTTGCAAACCGAAAAAATCCGTCAAATGCTTAAATGAATTCACAACTGACTTATAATAAGCTACAGATCTATTTTGTTTGATCAAATTGCTATACTCCTCAGCAAAAACCCTCAGCGTTACGACTTCCTTTTGCTCAGCTTGCGGCATAATTGAAAAAAGTACTTTTAGCTTTTCCATATCCTCAAGAGAGAATTTGCTTATAATATTTTGAATTTCATTTCCCATTGTTTTAATCCGTTTTAATCAATCTCATCACTATTATTTTTTCTTAATCTTAATCTTAATCTTAATCTTTTTCGTACTCTTGCTTTCATTCCTATTTATCCGCATCTGGCGGATTTCCTAATTCCTAATTTTTAATTCCTAATTGTATCTACGGCGGTTCCTCATCTTCCTCCTCAATTTTATTTTCCTCCTCCGTAGGCTCATTAACTTCCCCTTCTTTCAACTTTCCACTTGTCACTTTCGACTTAGCAAACACCCACGCATCCAATTCACATTTGGAAAAGAACAGCATCTTGCCGGTTGGTTTGTAATGGGGAATAACTTTTCGATAGGTTAACTTGTACAAATAACTTGGAGCGAATCCAAGATACGCGCACGCTTCTTTGAAGCTTAGTGGTTTATCATCACCTTTTTTAATAAGTGACTTTATTTCTGCGAGCTGGTTTGCTATTGCGTCCTTTTTCATTTGCTTTTATTCTCCTTTTTTTACTTTCAAATAAATAGGGGACAATAAAGGGGAACAAGCGGGGATTATGGGGGGATTAGGGGGATGATCCTTTTTTAGCGATAATTATGGTTTTCTTTTACAATTAACCCTCCATTTCTATCTCTTTTAATTTGAAGTATAAACTTTCTAAAATAATCACTAATAGAATTTTCATTACTATGACTTATTTCATACTCTTTTTTTAATTCATTAACGATTAGAGGGCTAATCATTTTCTTTTTCTTAGTCTCTGTTAATGCTTCTGTAATTTTACTCTCGTTTATTAATCTTTCGCATGCTTCTTTTGCGATATTCTTTAACTCTCTCGCAGGGATCTCTTTTTTCCTCGTCTCGTTTTCCTTATCGCTAACCACTTCATGTTGATATATTTTCGTCCCTAATATCAAATTAAAAAATGATTTTGGTTTAAGTGGTGCATACAACGAATCATGTTTCTTTCTCATCCATAAAATTGCATTTTCAATATTCAAGGAATGTTTTATGCAAAGATTATATAATTTTTCAACTCTTTCGTCCTCGTCAGCTCCCTCTATATATTCCTCAATCTCAATTATTTCATTTGCCTTCGAAATATAAAATCCATCTTGACTCTGATTCGCAAAACTTTGAGCTAACCTAATATAATCTGTCAAAGATTTTTTAATCACATCCTCTTCTAAATCTTCTTTAAGAAAATTATAGTGATATAACCCATCACCGTCATACTCCTCCGCATGTGTAGCATAAACTGCAAATCTTCTATCTATGCATTGAGAACAAACTCCGCAATGAGTAAATCCGGCTGGATGATCCCTTGTCGTGCTGCATGAAACCGAACTGTCCAACAAGTCTATTTTATTATAGGTCTTCAATATTTCCACAACTTCGGTTTTAGTTTTGAAGACATAAGGGACTTTTATAGAAAATGGTTTATCTGCTATTTCGCTAAATAGTTTTTCAAATAATCCGAGTGTCTGCGGATGCGTAGTTCTGCTTGCTCTTCCATTCATTAAATCCTGAGTCTCAGCAAAATTCAATGATGTAATTCCGTTTTCAAAAACATAAATACAATTTTGATTATATGTTTCCGCAATGGCAAAAGCAGTTGCTGTAAACAAAAAGGATCTTGTCCGTTGTGTTTCATCTTTTGACTTTAAATGACTTAATCCACAGTGAAATTTATAATGCTTACATCTGTTGGGATATAACTCGTTCAGTATCTCGTAGACTGTCTTTTGTGTTTTCTTTACGCTTGGTTGCCCGGATTGATGACTTACCAAACATATTTCTGCATCTGTGGTTTCGAGTAATTCAATTGCTCCGGCAAGTGAATCAATCCCTCCCGAAAATAAAGCAACTCTTAGGTTATTCGGTGTGTCTAATACAAACTCTTCAGTATCAAAAATAGTAGTTGGGCAATCGGATTTTGCTTTATAAAAAGTGAATTGATAATGGTGATCCCCCGTCATAAAACATAAGGCTCTATTAAGTAAATGTTTTATCTTCTCTTGATTCCAGAAATTATAATCCCTTACATTTATATGAAAATGAAACGAACGGCTCCAGTGATGATATTCAACATCATCTTCTTTTCCCCTATACGATTCTCTGTCAGCAGCGAAAACATAACCGGCTATTTCTAATAGATCTTTGTATCTTTTATTTAATTTGAGAGTACTCTTTACAAACTTCGTTAATTTTATATTTACATTTTTATCACTGCAACCTTCATTATGTTCAAGTTGCAAATAATGGGCGGTATCACTCTCTTTTTTAAGATTAACTCCGTTACATCCAACAATATATTCAGCAAACCCCGTCAATTGACCCTTTCTTCTAAAAGTTCGCTTCTCATTTTTCCGAAAGCAAATGATAAGAAATTCTTTATCTCTTTCTCTTCTGGGAATGATTCTTTTGTGTTCTTATTGTACCAGCCCGCCGCATACGATTGCGTTATCTTTGCTGTCTCAAATGCATGTTTAGAGATTTGGCTGATATGTTTTTCAACTTCAGCGGAAAACTTGTTCCTCTCATTAATATTGGGAATTGCAGAAGATGCTTCTCTCTCTAAAAAATACTTTAAATACCTCTCAGTAAATTTTGAAAAGAATAATCTTGATAATTCACAAAAACCGCTTCCATCGGCTGCCTTTTGAAATACTGATACCGAATCTACATCGTTGTGGAATAGACTTGTCCCTCGTTCCAAATTTTCCACATACCAATTATTTATTGCATCTATCGTCGCTTGTCTTGCAAAGGTTTGATATTCATGTGATACAACATCTTTTTCAGTATAATTCTTTATTCCCCTCGCCAGTTTTATTAAGGTGAGTTCTTCTTTTTCTAATATTCGGTGGTCTATTAAATATTGTAGTGGGTTTTCTTTTTGAAATGCGTATGAGACTTGTAAGAGAAATTCAAACGATGATTGTACTGAGGGATCCTCTTCAAACTTGCTGAATCTCTCCTTGACGTTTTCTAAAGTGTTCCTTGTTATAGAAGATATTTCTGCGGTACCCAACGAAAAGGCAGTCAGTTCATCAACAATTGAACGCCATCGCTTTGTTCTGGGGAAAATGCCAAACCTTTTATGCCCCATTTATTGCCTGCTCCATAATAATTTATTCTTAATTTATTTTTGGTTATTTAAATAATTTTGTAGCATTTCAGCAGCTTATATAAATACTTATTTGTTTTGACATAAAATAAATTAATAAAATTATAAAATATTTTATTTTTTCCCTACATCAAACTTATAAATGGTGGTCGAGTTATATACTTTCTGCGGTTCCAATTCAGTTGAAGGGAAATTATTATGATTTGGTGAATCGGGAAAATGTTGTGTCTCCAAACAAAATCCGCTTCTATAATTATACACAATATTGTTTTTACCTTTAATTGAACCATCTAAAAAATTACCGGAGTAAAACTGAATACCAGGTTCGGTGGTGAACACTTCCAGAATTCTTCCTGTCGATTCTTCTTTAACTGTTGCCGCAAGTTTTAATTGATTGGTGTTTCCGTTCAAAACAAAGTTGTGATCGTATCCCAAACCAAATTTTATTTGTTCATCTTTCGAGTTAATGCGTTTGCCGATTTTGGTAAAATTTCTAAAATCAAACGGTGAATTTTCTACCGGGATTATTTTCCCGATCGATATTAATGTTGAATCTATCGGCGTAAATCTATCGGCGTTTATCTTCAACTGATGATCCAATATTGTGTTTACTCCGGCACCTTTTAGATTGAAGTAAGCATGACTGGTTAAGTTTACTATTGTCTTCTTGTCGGTTGTTGCAGTATAATCAATTCTAAGTTCGTTTCTATTGTTGAGAGTATAATTTACTTTTACATTAAGATTACCGGGATAACCCTCCTCTCCATCTTTGCTAATGTAAGTTAATTCCAATCCTACTGTATCCTTCCCATGTAATTCATTTGCAGTCCACACAATCTTATCAAATCCTTTTTCACCGCCATGTAAATGATTCGCTCCGTTATTTGTTGCCAGTTTGTGTTGAACACCATCCAAAGAAAATTTTCCTTTTGCAATTCTATTTCCATAACGACCAATCAACGCACCAAAGTAGGGGCTATTGTTTATTATCTAACCATCAACATGATCATATCCCATTACAATATCGCTAATATTTCCATTTTTATCCGGGACTTTAATTGAAGTTATAATTCCGCCATAATTTGTAATGGATACGCTAACATTATTATGATTTTTAAGCGTATATAAAAACACTTCTGTTCCCCCCTTTGTTTTCCCGAAACTGTTTTTTTCAATTCCCGTTTTGCCATCATTACTTTTATAACCAGGCAAAAGTATAAGTAATGCTGTAACAATTAATAAGACTGATAAAATTCGCATGGTTATTTTTTCTCCTAAATACTTTGATTAATATTTTTTCTGGATATTCAAAATTGATTCAAAAGAGGTATGCATATCCAAATTTCAAAAAAACTGCTTGTACCACCATCACTCAAGAACTACAAATCCCAAATTAATTCTTCAATTCATTCCAGATTAAAGAGCTGGCGCCAAGAACGGCCGCATGAGCGCCAGGCAATGCCGATGGAAGAAGTTTTACTTTGTTTTTGAAAATCTTCAACATGTATTCTTCCATGTATCTCTTGGTAGGTTCAAAAATTAAATCGCCGGCAAGCGCAAGACCACCAAAAAGAATTATAGCCTCCGGACTTAAATGGGCAACTGAATCTGCAAGTTTAAGCCCGAGAATTTTCGCGGTATAATCGAAAGCTTCTAATGCAAGTTTATCTCCGCCGTTGGCAGCGTCGGCAATATCTTTAGCTGTCAGTTGATTATAGCCTATATTTCTTAACTCACTTGGCATATTCGTCGTTCCAATTAATTCATAAACGGTACGCCGAATACCCGAAGCAGACGCATAGGTTTCAAGACATCCTTTTCTTCCGCAACCGCATTCCCGTCCATTTGGATTTGATATAGTATGACCAATCTCTCCTGCAAATCCATCGGCGCCGTAAACTAATTCGCCATTAACAACAATACCACTACCGAGTCCCGTTCCAAGAGTTATCACGACAAAATTTTTCATTCCTATTGCTGCACCGAAAATCATCTCTCCAATTGCAGCTGCATTTGCATCATTTGTAATTGCAGACGGCAGAGAAGAATATTCTTTTATTATCTCAAGAACATTTACAATGCTCCAATTCAAATTTGGAGGAAATTCAACTGTCCCTTTATAATAATTTGCGTTTGGTGCACCGATCCCAATTCCAATCAATTCATAATCAGTTGAATATTTTTTGAAATCATTATCGATCTTCTTAAACAATCTTCTAAACAATTGATCGGCGTCTTGATCTGCATGAGTTAAGATAGCTGCTTCATGAATGCACCGACCGGTTTCATCAACAAAACCAAATACCGTATTGGTACCACCAATATCAATTCCAATTGCAACTTTTTTCTTCATTGCTACACCTTTGCCGCAAGGTATGATGGTTTATGCCCTTTAATCCCATAATAAGCAATGTACATGTAACATAATACGGGGATAAAAAACGCATGATGAATCCCAATATTATCTGCAAAGAATCCTTGAACGACCGGAAGAATTGCACCGCCGACAATTGCTGTACAAAGAATTCCGGAAGCTTGCCCTGTATGCTTACCAAGCCCGTCAATTGCAAGCGTGAAAATTGTCGGGAACATAATCGAGTTGAATAAACCGACAGCAAGAATCGCCCACATTGCTACTTGACCAAAAGTCAGCATTGAAATTATAACAAGAACAGCTGCAACAAACGCATTGAAAGCCAGAACTATTCCCGGGTTAATTTTTCTTTGAACCGCAGAACCGATAAATCTGCCAATCATTGCACCGCCCCAATAAAAAGATACAAGTTTACCTGCATCGGCTTCTTTTAATCCCGCAATGAACGGCTGACCGATATAGTTAACAAGAAAACTTCCGATAGAAACTTCGCCACCGACGTAAACAAAAATTCCGATAGCACCAAGAACTAAATGCTTGTAACCCCAGGCACTTTTATGCATATCATGATAGTTCACACCGTCATCGCCGCTTGCCATAATGTCGGACGCTTCAATTTTGGGCAACTTGATTATCGCAAAGATTGCAGCAATAACAAACAATGCTGCAGCTAGTCCAAGATATGGAACTTGAACTGCTCCTGACTCAGCTAATTTATATGCCAAAATTTGATCTGAACTCATAGTCTTAAAATCTTCAAGTGTTTTCACCGCAAGAGAAAGAATTATTAGTGAGCCAAAGTATGGTGCAATTGTAGTTCCAAGAGAGTTGAAAGCTTGAGTAAGATTTAATCTGCTGGACGCTGTTTCGGATTTACCAAGAATGGCAACGTAAGGATTTGCTGCAACTTGTAGTATTGTAATTCCTGATGCCAGCACGAACAATGCACCTAAAAACATAGCATAAGATTGTACACTTGCAGCCGGATAAAATAATAAACATCCAATACCTGCAGTTATTAACCCTATAACTATTCCACTTTTATACCCAATTTTTTCAACAAGAATTCCTGCAGGAAGAGAAACAATTGCATAAGCAGTAAAGAAACTGAATTGAATCAACATCACTTGAGTATAATTTAAGGTGAAAACCGCTTTAAGGTGAGGGATCAAAATGTCATTCAAACAAGTGATAAACCCCCACATAAAAAAGAGTGTGGTTAAAGTCGTTAGCGCGAATGTGTAATTCTGTTGTTTGCTCGATAATTTAATTTTGACTGTACTTGATTGCCCGGGTGTTGCCATTTGATTCTCCTTCTAATCCTATATCAAGAAATATTTTAAGAAATGATGATTTATTTAGATGCTGATCTTGAAATTATTTGCAATTCTATAAAACCAAAAAAACCAAGAGGATGTATGAACAAACATCACTTCTTGAGTTTTTTAGTAGGGAGTCGCTACATGAAAATTTTTCCTTAATTTTTAACAAAGAATTATAATCTGAGTATTAAAATATTTTTTTCAGAACCATTACACCGCATTTTTGCGGAATGCTTTAACTGTATTTAAGGTAAAAGTGTTCGTGAATCCAACAGTTCAGTCCATTCATAATTGGGCGTATAAACCGGTACACCACTTAAGCTTCCGCCAAAACCCAAGAACCGTACAGTCATTGAACTGATCCTTGTTAAGTCTATTCTCTTTAAAGCTTCATAATTAATTTTAACTTTTGAAACAAGTGCATATTCAGCAGTCTTCTTAGTAATTTGACTTTTAATTTTATCCCATGCCAATTGTTTTTTCAACTTCGGATAAGATTCTTCATAAGTTGCATAGCCCAACAGTTCTTTTGATTTATTTTTATCTATAATCTTCACGAGAACAAAAGATGAATCAAAATTGAGTGGACCAAGATAACTGTCGGTTCCCTTTTCAAGCAATTGCGTTTTGTAGTTTCCGCAACCGGAAACCGGTACCCATTTATTTTTGTCACTGAAAAAAGCATTAATAATTTTGGAACCGTTTTGGATTTTCAAACTATCAAAAGTTAATCCATTCTTGATTTTTTGAATTGCGGAATTCGCGGTTGTCAAATCTTCAAAACAAGCGTAATCGAACCTCAGAAAAGTATTCTCGGTCATATCTTTATATATCTCATTATAAGCGCTTCTTATTTGATCTTGATTTACTTTTACTGTATCGATCATCCCTCCCCTGATAGTTTCAAATGCGTAAAACTCCGACCACATTTTTAGATATTTTTGAACTTCGGGGGAATGTTGCAGTCCAATCTTTAATCCTTCTTTATACAACACTTCCATTTCGATAAAGTTTCTTATATAAGTGTCTATTGTTTTAGCGATAATTACCGCATCAGGCGAAGGCATTCTTAAACCGTTGAAATACAAAGCGCGGAGACATTTACCAAATTTAACCGTATCATCCTCGAAAGAAATAAAAGCGCTTTCAAGTTCATCTTTGGAAAATATTTTTTCCAGCGTAACAAATTCATCGATAGATAAAGTGATAAAAGAGTTTTTCCCTTCATTAGTCTTTTTCCCGGCAAAAGCCTTTACCAATTCGTTCTCAAGTTTCTTGTATAAATTTCGGTTTACGTCCGCTTTCACACCGTTCAAAGTCTTTTTCATAAAATTACCATACAACACATTTTCTTTTCGTTTTTTAATTATGTCTTCAGCTTTTTGTATTTCCTTTTTTTGATCGTCTTCGCCACCCCAAATATTTTTTATTACATTTTTCAGAATGAATATATAATACCCATCGCTGAATTGAATAGGTTGTGAAAATGTCTCCGGCTTGAGGGAAAACAATTCTTCTTCAACCGGATTCGGGTAATCTCCGAATCTTATTTTTAGAGGCTCGGTTTGTTTTTGAAATTCATATCTTTCAGTTAACAATGAATCGAAAGGAAAGCCGGAGATTAAAAGTTTGTACAAATTTTTAATCTCTTCTTCTTTCGAAGACAATAAATAATTTGCGACTAGTGTTCTTTCCTGTTTTTTTAGCGCTGAATTTAATTCCTCCGGAGTAATCGAAATCTTATTCAGGATTTCATTTCTGTATAATGCATCGCGAACAAACATTTTTTCAATTTCTTCAACGGCTGTAGAAAACGCCGATGATGTGTCAACTTTATACTGACTTGAATTACGATACCAAAGCTTATACGCTACGATGGTATTTAGAAAATTTATTTTTTCGGAAAGTGAATTGCTTTTATTTCCGGTGCTCAAGTGCGGGCTCATTTCCCATAACTCTTGAAATAGCGAAGCCGTAATTTTTTCTCCTTCAATTTCTGCGATTGTTTCATCATTGAAACTGATTTGCGAAAAGAGATTTCCCGAAAATCCGAGAATAAAACAAAGAATGAGCGATATTTTAATTTTGTTCAAAAACATTTTTGGTATAATTAATTCGTTTTTATTCCTATGGTTCTTTTTTCTTTTGAAGCATTCAGTTTAATGTATAACATGTTTTTTTCAATTGAGTAAAAATATTTCCCATTGGATTTTAAAAATTCTTCCCAATTAACCGAGGCGTCTATAATTTTATCGGAAGACAGAACTTCTTTAACCGATGGAATATTTACTATAAAAGATACATTTGTCTTAAATGGTGGAATTTCTAAAATCATTTTTCCGTTTTCAGAAGAAGCTTTTATCTTTTTAACTTTTCCTTCAACATAATCGATGTAATCATATTCAATCGCCTTTTCCGGGAAGACAATAAAAGTAAGATTGTTGTATGAATTCAATTCGTTCGTCATACCGGAGGCAAGTTTAAAGGTCTTATCTAAATTTAGCGGGATGATGCTTTCGCTTTTTATAAATACCGGGAGATGATCATCGGCTACATCAAATTGATATGCAGCTTTACCTCCATATTTTTTGAACGACCATAAATCCAACCATTCGCCTTCCGGGAGGTAGATTTCTTTTTTCGTTCCGGGTTCGGTAACCGGACATATCAATAAATTTCTTCCAAGCATATAATCGGTTTCGTAAATTAAAACATTTTTGTCGAGAGGATAATCCAGCAATAAAGGATGCATGAATGGGATCCCGGTTTCGGAAGTATATACCGTTTCGGAGAACAAATATGGTATTAAATTGAAACGAACATTCGCAAATTTTTTGTAAACATCAATGCATGATGGATCGTTGTACATACGAGCAATATTCCACGGCGTTCTTTCCAGATCAGCATCACCGGAATAAGCTGAATGCAATTGCATTACCGGAGAGAATGCCGCTTGCGCCAAACTGCGTTTGTATAATTCAGGCGAAAGATTTGTTTCATCATGGTAACCGGCAATATCATAAGCGATAAAAGATATTCCTGAAATAGATGAATTCAAACATGATCTTATCGCTTCCTTGAAAGCCGGAAAAGAAGAACATTGATCACCGTTCCATGCAAGAGGATGTTTTTGAGCGCCGAATGTTCCTGCCCTGTGAAAGACAGCAGCATCTTTGTTAACCGATTTTATCATTTTATAATAGGCATCGACATAGAGATTGGGATAAATATTTCTCATCTCTTCGCCGTTCCTTCCATCAGAAAAGACTAAATCTCTTCCCCAAATAAATTCACCACCGTCGCATTTAAATCCGTCTATCTTCATTTCTTCAATAAGGTATTTCCGCTTTTTCATCCACCAGTTGGAGGCGTTTTTGTTTGTGAAATCGAGATTCAAACTATTGCCAAACCATGTCGGCGGAATTCTGAACGGTGATCCGTCAACATTTTTTACAACAAAATTTTTCTCGATGGCATATTTCTCATCAATATCTCTTTGTTCATTTTGCACTGAACTTGATTTTAGTACGGGAATATTCCACAGCACCAACTTCATGTTATCTTTATGAAGATTGCTTATCATTCCCACCGGGTCCGGCCATCTGCCTGCAAACTTAAAATCCTTTAGTGTAAAACCATCAGAACCTGACTTCGGTTTATAGACCGCATCGTTGAAAATGTAAAATGTTTCTTCATCGCTCCAAGCTTCAATAACAACAACGGTATTTGGAATGTTATATTTTTTTAACGAATCAATCTGCACTTCGATCTCGATCTGTTTGTCCCATTCGTTTGCAGAAATCCAGGGACCCAAAGTCCAAACAGGTATCCGATCGCTCTTTCCGGTTAAATCTGCAAAACCGGATATTATTTTTGATGGTTTCTCATCCGCAAATAAAAAGTATTGGAATTCGCCGCTAAATTTCCTTCCGAAATTTGAAACTATCTCGCATCTGTTGGTTTTATCTGTGTCCAGATTGAAGCGGGAATAATAAGTTGAATTAAGAAAAAATCCGTAATTCTTATTTGTGAAATAGAACGGTACAGGAATATAGGTTCGCAAGCCTTGATCCTTCCAAGTATTCACGACATAATTATCAATTCCGTTTCCTCTTTGATTTATTGAGTTGTACCGCTCACCGAATCCGAAAAACATTTCATCATCCGCAGAATAAAAATTCTCGCTTACCTTTAATATGCCTACGTTATTGTTTAGAAAACCAACCGATGAATGATCAGTATATATAAATTGTTTGACTACTTCTTTGTTAGTTTCTTTTGAAACAAGTTTTAAACGAAATGGTTTATAATTTATTTCGAGATTCAATTTTGAATTTGATAAAATCGCCTTTCCTTCCGATTGCCGGAACAAACATTTTTCCTTACTCGTAGTGTTAATCTTTTCGGAATTGTTGAATGAGATTCCAAGTTGTAGTGATGCTTCGGTGTTAAACGAGATTTGGATAACCGGATTAACCGCCGTATTCGTTGAACTACAGGAAAGAATTAAATTGTTGTTAGATAATCTTGCTGAATTTACATTCGTCAAATAGTCCCAGCCGTAGGGAATAAAATTGTAATCGACTGATTTCGTATTCTCCCTGTCGTTGTAATTAATACGCAAACTGTATCCAACCGAATCACCTTTTGCATATTTACCAATATCCGCTTTCCAATAGCTCTCGCCCGAATGATTATTTTGAAACTCCGCTCTGAAAGTTTTTACCGGTTGTCCGTTCACTAAAACATCTACAAAACATTCTTGCTTATTAAAAATCGGTGAGGTTTTAAAATTTATAAACACGTTTTCATTTTCGACCGGATCACGCGGTTCCCTTTCGCAAGTATTGAGTGGGATTTCCAATTCTCTATCAGGATAAATATTTTCAAACCCGAGCGGAGAATGATGAATTACCGCTTGCGCGATTAAATGATTTGTTGAACAAAGGAAAACGAATAATGTTAGAAAAAGAATTTTTACCTTTGACGAAGAATTAAACCGGAATATCATTCATGAACCTCTACTGGAATAGTAATTTGTTGCCGAATTAATTTATTTTTTTCGGAAGGGGAATTGCTTCTATTACCGGTGTTTAACTGCAGTCCCATTTCCCACAATTCTTGGAATTGCGATGCGGTGATTTTTTCTCCATCAATTTCAGCTATAGTTTCATCATATGAACAAATTTGTGAAGAATATCTGTCCGATGAACCGACTAGGAAACACATAGTAAGTAATAAAAATATTTTATTCAAAAACATTTTAGCCACAATTAATTGGTCGTAAGTATAATGGTTTTTCTTTCACTTGAAGCGTTCTGTTTTACATATAACATACTATTTTCAATTGAGTAATAATATTGTCCCGAAGATTTCGTGAATTCTTCCCAATTAACCGAGGCGTTTATAATTTTACCGGAAGACAGAACTTCTTTAACCGATGGAATATTTACTATAAAAGATACACTTGTCTTAAATGGTGGAATCTCCAAGATCAATTCTCCATTTGCAGAAGTCGCTTTTATCCTTTTCGTCTTTCCTTCAACATAATCATGGTACTCGTATTCAACATTAATTCCCGGGATGATAATGAAAGTGAGATTATTGTAGGAATGCAATTCATTCGTCATTCCAGTTGCAAGTTGAAAATTTTGATTCATATTAAGTGGAGTAATACTTCCACTCTTTATAAATACGGGAAGGTAATCGACCGGTATTTCAAATTGGTGTGTAGTTTTACCGTCATATTTCTTGAATGACCATAAATCCATCCATTCACCTTCCGGAAAGTAAATTTCTTTTTTTGTGCCGGGTTCGATAACCGGACACACTAATAAATTTCTTCCGAGCATATAATCAGTTTCGTATTTGGCTGCATCGGCATCAAGCGGATATTCTGTTACCAACGGACGCATCAGCGGAAATCCGGTTTCCGTAACGTATTCTCCTTCAGAAAATAAATATGGTATAATATTAAAACGGGCATTAGCAAATTTTTTATATACCTCTATACATGATGGATCATTGTAACGGCGGGCAATATCCCAAGGCGTTCTTTCAAGATGTGAATCAGCAGGATAGCCAGAATGAAATTGCATCACTGGTGAAAATGCTGCTTGTGCCAAACTACGTTTGTATAATTCCGTATTTAAGTCTTGCTCTTCAACATAACCGGCAATATCGTAGGCTACAAAAGGAATTCCAGATAACGAAAGATTCATGCATGATCTAATTGCATCTTTAAACGAAAGAAATGATGAGTTTTGATCTCCATTCCATGCAAGCGGATGTCCCTGGGCACCGAAAGTTCCTGCACGATGAAATACGATCCCCTCTTTATTCACAGATTTAACCATTTTGTAATAAGCCTCAACATAGAGATTCGGATAGAGATTCCTCATTTCATCGCCTTTTCTTCCATCGGAAAACATTAGATCCCTACCCCAAATAAACTCTCCGCCGTCGCATCTGAATCCGTCAATCTTCATTTCTTCAATAAGATACTTCCTTTTATTCATCCACCAATCGGAAGCATCCTTATTTGTAAAGTCAAGGTTTACACTGTTACCAAACCATGGGGCATTATTCGGTATCTTGAAAGGCGAACCGTCGGGGTTTCTAACAACATATTTTTTTTCAATTGCATATTTTTCATCCGCTTCTCTTTGCTTATTATAAACCTTACTTGCTTTAATCACGGGAATATTCCATATAACCAACCTCATATTATTTTTATGAAGATTCTCAATCATCCCCATTGGGTCTGGCCAACGTCCAGAAAATTTAAAATCCTTCAATGAAAAACTTTGCGATCCGAGTTTAGTTTTATAGATTGCGTCGTTAAAAATGTAAAACGTTTCTTCGTCGCTCCACGCTTCAATAATTATCGTTGTATTCGGGATATCGTATTTTTTTAATGAATCAAGTTGAGCTTCAACTTCAAACTGTTTATCCCATTCATTGGCAGATATCCACGGGCCAAGAGGCCACACCGGAATTTTTTCAGGTCGACCAGTAATGGAGGTGTAATCAGAGATTATCTCATTTGCACCATTATTCACCATCAAATAATACTCAAAATTTCCATCTGACTTTCGACTGAAATCTGATAATATTTCACATTTATTCGTTTTGTCAGCATCAAGATTGAAACGAATATTATATGTCGTGTTTAAAAAGAATCCGTAATTTTTATTTGTGAAGTAGAAAGGTACAGGGATATATGTTTTTAATTCTTGTCTCATACAAATATTGACCACATAATTATCAATACTATTGCCTCTTTGATTAATTGCATTGTATCGTTCGCCAAAACCGAAAAACTCTTCATCAAATGGTGTATAAAAGTTTTCACTAACCTTCAATATTATAACGTTGTTATTTAAAAATCCTACTGACGAATGTTCTGGATAGGAAAATTGTTTAACTACCTCTCTTCCGTCTTCACTCGCAAGTAGTTTTAAAGTAAATGGCTTGTAATTTACTTCAAGACTGATTTTCGAGTTTGATAAAATACCTTTTTCTTCGAATTCTTTGAATAAACACGTTCTAGTTTTTGATGATTCCTGTAAATCATTTCCGGAAAAATTATAATCGAATTTTAAAGACGTCTCGGAATTAAATGCAATTCTTACTGTGGGATTGAATTTCGGATTTGTTGACTCGCAGAAAAGGATTAAACTGTTATCGGTAATTTTTGTGGATTTTACATTTGTAATATAATCCCAGCTGTATGCAACAAAACAATAATCTATGGATTTCACACTTTCATCGTCATTGAAATTCATGCTTATATTGTATCTAACCGAATCACCTTTCGAATACTTACCTATATTTACTCTCCAATAGCTTTCATCTGCATAGTTATTTAGAAATTCTGCTTTAATCGATTTTACAGGTTGTTCGTTTAGAAATACATCAACGAAACATTCTTGTTTGTTAAAAATCGGTGCCGTTTTGAAAGTGATAAAAACATTTTCATTTTCAATTGGATCACGTGGTTGCCTTTCCGGATTATTATATGGTACATTAAGTTCTCTTTCCGGGTAAAGATTTTCATAACCAAGCGGACTATGCTGAATTACCGCTTGTGCTATTAAATGATCTGTCCAACAAATGAAAACGAATAGCGCTAGAAAAAGAATTTTTACCTTTGCCGAAGAATTAAACCGGAATATCATCATAAACCTCTGCTGAAATAGTAGTTTGTTGCTTCATTAATTTACTTTTTCAATTTTACATGCAAAACCTCCGCCGGGCGCAAGATGAATCAAATATTCTTGATTGGCGGAAATTTTTTCTTCTTTAATAATTACCGGATACGGATTGCCGATGTAATGTGCATCTTTACCATCCGAATATGATTTCATTAAATAATTACCCGGCTCTAAAAAATCAAATTTGATTTTAACTTCTCTTCTGTTATCATCCGATACTGCGCCGATGTACCATGCATCGTTTTTTTCTCTTGCAATTACAACGTAATCTCCAATCACAGCTTTAATCGCAATTGTCGTATCCCAATCCGTCGGAACGCTTTTAATAAATTCAAATGCAGGTTGATCTTTGTAATTCTCTATTAAATCGGCAGCCATTTGGAACGGACTATAAAGCACAACATAAAGTGCAAGTTGGTTAGCCAAAGTAGATTTTACAAATTCATCTTTTTTATACTGATCATATTTCAAATCGAAAATTCCGGGAGTATAATCCATTGGTCCGGATATGCCGCGTGTAAAAGGTAAAACCGTTACATGTTCGGGTGGATTTCCAACACTCCACGCATTCCATTCCATTCCACGAACTCCTTCACTGGTCATTAAGTTTGGATAGGTTCTGCACATTCCTGTCGGTTTAATCGGTTCATGAACGTCAAGCATAATTTTATATTCGTAAGCTTTTTCCATCACGTGATTATAATGATCGATCATTTTTTGCCCGTAATGATAACCGTCGGGTCGAATCGGTCCTGCGTAACCTGTTTTTACAATATTAACACCGTTGTCTTTATAAAATTTGAAAGCGGCATTCAATTGCTTTTCATAGTTTAGATAATCGCCACCTGTTTCGTGATGACCGATCAACGAAATGTTTTTTGATTTTGCATACTTAGACAACTCTTTGATGTCAAAATCGGGATAACATTCGGTATAAGAAAAAGCGCCGTTACCTTTGCCCCACATTTCCCATCCTTTATTCCAACCTTCGGCAAGCACCGCATCAAAATTGTTCTCCGAGGCAAAGTCAATATATTGCTTTACGTTTTCGGTTGTCGCACCGTGTTTCGGTCCCGTTACCCACGAATTTTTATTGAGATGCATCGCCCACCAAACACCTACATATTTCCCCGGTTTTATCCAATCAAAATTTTTATCTGACGGCGGAGGATTCAGATTTAAAATGATATTTGATGAAATTAATTTTTCCGCATTCGAAGTAATAATTATTACTCGCCACGGTGTATCAAACGGGGCAGTTTGTTTTACTCTTATTCCATCAGGCCAGGGAACTAAAACAGATTGAAAAGAATTCGGGAGAGAACGATTTCTTTCGAGAGTCATACTTGCATAATTTTTAAGTTCGGCTTCGTGGATTACAACGCACGTCCCGTTTTTTGTCTGGATTGTTATAGGAGTGTGTGCTCCAATCATATTATCAAGATTAGTGTTTCGGTAAGTGTATTCTTCACTATCATAATCGTTGGGTATCCACCATGCTGAAAAATTATCCGCGAAATTAAAGTTTGTCAACTCGTCGGTTATTTCGAAATAATTATTCTCTTTCTGTTCATCAAAATGATATCTGAAGGCAACACCGTCATTATATGCTCTTACAATTAACTTTATTTTCCGTGAAGGAGATTTTTTTTCTTCAAGTGAAAGATTCAGCTCATTATACTCGTTTAAAATGTATTTATTTTGTCCCCACACCGGCGTCCATATTTCTCTAAAATAGTTCGTTGAGGAATCAACGCAAATAAATTTAGAAAGTTCGGGTTGATTCTTAAATTTGAATCCAAGCGAAGAGGGCGTAATTATCTTTTCATCTCCATAGGAAACTTCATAATAAGACACACCTTCACGAAAAGAAAATGAAAATACTATCCGCCCGTCGGGCGAAATAATTTTATGTTCGTTGGATGCAGAAGCAACCGAAATAATAATCAAGACAGCGAATAATATTTTCATTAAGTTAATTTTCATGTTAATCCTTACGGCGTTAATTAACCGGAATAATTCTAAGATGATCAATTAATGCTTCATTTATCTCACGGTTCATATTGCTGTTTACGGGAAGGTACTTTAATTCGAATCGTGACATTCCTTTTTTCAAATAGCATTTAATTGAATTAGAGTATCCCCAGCTGTTCCAAACATTATCTCCGCGTTGGGGTAAAACAATAGTCGCCGCAGATTCACCATTAATATAAAGAGTGCGTATTCCGCATGCATTAAACGTATTGATCGGCCCATTACCGTTTGCGTATCTGAAATCAATCCAGTAATAACCTTCTCGCTCAATTTCTTTTGTAAAAAGAATTTTGATGTTGTTCGTTGCGGTAATTTTTATATATCCTTTACCTCTAAAACCTTCAACACCGTTTTCAAATGAATCCTTTGATGCCTCTACTTCAACAGTTGCAGCATCTAAAGTCATTATCGGCTCGGACATAAATGATTCATAACCTTCTGCATCAACGGCAACAACTGTATATTCATTTATATAATTTTTGAGTGCAACCGTGAACGATTCTTCCTTAATTTCTGCAACCTTTACACCATTTTGGAATACCTTGTAGCGTTCGGCACCTTCAACTTTTTGCCAGTTTAATTTACCGGCAGTGATAACTGCAATTGGACTAACTGGGGCAAAATGGTTATTAACTAGATTAATTTTACCACCGGAATTTTTATTATCAAGAAATATTTCGACGCTATGTTTACCGGATAAATTTTTCGGTATCGAAACGGTCTCGACTTTTTTCCCATCGATTAAAGCTTCCAATATTTCTGATCCAAAACCATGAACAGTGATATCAAGCGTTGCATTTCTATACTTAAAATTTGTGAGCTTTTTATCGCCACCGAATTTTTCCGGCACAAAGGGAGAAATTTCCAAACCTTTTTCTGTCAAATTGATCCCGAACATTACTCTATAAACTGTTGCAAGATTTCCTGCAATACTCCAGAGCATTCTATCGGAATTAATTTCCGTTCCATCAAAGTGGCCGTTATCTGCAACCATGTTTTCTTTATTCGTAAGGAATAAAGATGCCGAGCGGTAAATTGCATCCATTCCAAACTGAACAGCGGTTTCATTCTTCGCTTTCGCGGCAGCCCATGTCCAGTAACTTACAACAAACGGCCATATAGCGTTATTGTGATAAGGAGGAATATTTTTTATCTGTGGAAAGATACAAGTTGGTCCAAATTCAACAACCGGCATTTTTTCAAATATACTTTTACTTTTGTTCTCATCGGCGATATTAAACAAAACCGATAAAGCTTCGCCGAGAGCTTCCGATTTTGGGGAAATATAATTGTAATTTCTTCCATACATAAATTGCCCGAAGTAGCCTTTATCTCCGAGCCATAATGACTTGTTAATTGCTGTTTTTAATTTTGTTGCTATTTTATTGTATTCACCTTTACTGTTTCCGAGCTCATTTTCCATCAAAGACAATATTTCCAAAGTGCGGTAATGTAAAGCATTCGTTCCAAGGCATGCCGATTTATAAATGTCCTTCGGATCCATCCAAATTGGATAAGTCTGTTCCCGCCAATCCAAAAAGGAAGATTCGCCCAGCACAAGATTTGTACTTTTGTCATACGCATTTTCGATATCCGCATCAACAGATTTTTTAATTATTCCATAAGCAAGAGTAAGCCATTCGGAATCTCCAGTTACAAGATAGACTTCCCAGGCCGCAACTGCCCAAACAACTCTGTCTGTAGAAATCGGCCAAGAACCACCAGTACCAGTATCCTGTATTATTTTACCATTGCTTACTTTTTTTAGTAAACTTTGTTTTGCAACATCTGGTTTTATTAATGCAAGCGAAAGAAAAATGCTATAGCTAATATCTCTTGTCCAAACTCCATGCCATTTAGCGCCAGCCATGAACGTTGAATCGGGTCGGATGTCGAGTAATAACTCTTCCAGTGCCATATTGTAAAGCGCTTGTTGAAGAACATTTTGAGATTTAAATTTGGGAAAGTGTGAAATATCATTCTTCAATTGCCAGACTGCATTTCCTTCTTCATCGATGGAGCGGTAGTCGTTTGTTTTGAAAACTATTTTACACTCGTAAATTCCATCGCCATCGGGATCAGTCATTTTGTATTGAGGATCTTTTTGTATCTCGCCAAAATTCCAGGAAAGCGGTTCGGAATCTCCTGCAATAAATAATCCTTCAAAATTCTCTTTTGTAATTCTGCTGCCGTTGAACGTATCAAAGTATCCTTTTTCTTTAAAGGATTTCAATACAGTTCTAAAATCTACTTTGAATACCACTGATATTTCTGAATTCTTTGGAAGAAACTCGTTTTCTATTTTTGCGATTTCTTTCTCGCCTTTTAATTCATTTCCAAACTCAAAAACCGGCGTAATATAGTTTTTATTCTCCGGTCTTATAAATATAAGGTGATTATCATCCGGTTTTCTTTCGTTATCCGCGCCGTTGATACTAAACTTAAAATGAATTACAGCGTTGGTACTTTTTGTAAATCCATCTCTGTAATTTGATTTAATTTTAGTCGGCGATTCCGCAACAGATTTATATGATTTTTGTATTGCAGCATCATCGCCAACATCAAACGATTTCTGCGCTAAAAGTTCCGGGTGAAATATTACACCTAACCATAAAATTACAACAAAATTCCAAAAGACTTTTTTATTCATTATTACAGTACCAAAGTATTGTGCAAAATTAGAATTAGAAAATCAGAGGAGACTTATATCTGTCTCCTCTTGATTTATACTAACCACGAATTATTTTAAGAGCATCATTTTCTTTGTAATTAAACTAGAACCATTTGACAGACTATAAAAATAAATTCCGCTAGATAATGAAGCTCCGTCAAATTTCACTTCATAGGTTCCGGCAGTTTGTTGTGTGTTTATCAATTCCATAACCTTCTGACCAAGCATATTGTAGATGCTAAGATTTACATTCGATAATTTATTTAGAGCATATTTAATTGTCGTCGAAGGGTTAAACGGATTTGGGTAATTCTGTTCCATTTCAAATTTACCCGGTATTTGACCGTCAAGTTGTCTAACAGAAACGGGACCATTATCGCTCGGCCAAACATCCAAGATTTCAAGGACATCGTTTCTTTCCAAAATATTACATACTAGATCGTGACCTTCACCACCGAAACCATCCATGTAATATGTTGAGCTTATGTTTTCACAGCCTGGATAATAGACACCATATTTATACGATGTTCTACCTCCAACGCTGCTTGCAGGAAAAGTAACTACACCGGACCAAATATTATCTCCGGCAACTTTATCTCCTTTTAAACCGCTATCATTAAGTACCGGAACGCCCGGGTTAATAGTATCTTGTTCGGTCCAATTACCGCTCCAACTACCCAGAATTGAATGACTTCCGCGAACCGTCAGAAATTTAATTTGTCCAAGTGGAATTACACTGCCATCATATCTGTTGGTTGCACCATTATTCATATCAGCCTGGAAAAGAACCTTTGAATCATTTTTTAATGTAAAGTTTGGTACGACATCGGGTTTGAGAGGACCAATTTCAATTGTTGAGCCGTTTGGTTGAAATACCGTAAAACGACCTACACCATTTTCCCATCCATTATTTGACCATCTGTTTTCCGGTGTAGTATGTAATTTCCATCTTAACGAATCTCCAACCGCATAAGCGGTATCCAATTCAAGAACTAAAGTAGTTTCATAAATTACCCCTGGTAAAAGAGGATTTTGCTGCATTGTTCTACTACCGCTGATTATTGTTGCCATACTCTCCCATACAAATCCTTCTACGATTAGTTGGTCAATAGTCGGGTCAAAGTAACCTTCACCGGTTCCAACTATATCCGTAAGATCTGCCATTATATGAAACGTGTTTTGCGGACCTAAACCGGTTACGATATATTGAAAATTCGGTACTACCGCATCCAGATTGACGATTGCACCATTTGCTCTAACGTAATATGGTCTTCCGTCATAACTTCCGAAACCACCTTCCCAGCTTCCGCCTTTAACCTTATCACTTGGCCAGATATATAATTTCCATCTTAACGAATCACCAATAACGGCTGTTCCCGCATTAATAATTATTGTTGTTGAGAATATATTTGGATTGGAAACCGATGGAGCAAATATAGTGCTGCTTGCCGGATCCAGTGTTGCCCCAAAACTATCCCAGACTAAACCTTGAATCCTGATTGAATCTACTGCAGGATTAAATCCTCCTTTTATAAGGTGGGTCATGTCAACATTAAATGTGACAGTATTTGTTATTTGCGCAAACAACGAACCGGCAAATAACATAAAAATCAAAAACGCATTGTGACTTTTTCTCATACGATTACCTTTGATGTTATTGAATTGTTCTAAAATCCAATAGTGTTATTTAGTTATGGATTGTTTCAAAATCCAACTGAGTTATTTATTTATGGATTATTTTAAAATCCAATAGTGATTGAATAACGGTTCAAATTATTCCAGATTCCGAAATCAAGAAAAGCATATTCAACTGCTAATTTTAGTCCTAATAATTCGTACTTTACACCGGTGCCGAAAGTCAAGCCTTCTTGGGCATTTTCTTTAAGGAAAGAATTTCTTCCAACTCGCGCGAAGAAGGTATCCTGCCATTGCAGTTCTCCTCCAACATTTAGATATGTATTTTCATTGCTTGGGATTACCGCATCACCGGCTGTTGTTAATGAAAAATCATTCCACAAATCAAATTTCCAGGATAAGCCTACGGTAAAAATCAACGGTAGTTCCCATTTGTCAGTTGATAGATTTGATGTAATTGTTGAGTTGTTGTAATTATAAGCTCCATCAATATCAATAGGGCGAAGCAAATCTTTTCCATCGAGTTTCATTTCGGTTCCGAAATTCGATATTGACATACCGATGTTTAGTCCTTCGACCTGTGTTTTGTATAATAATCCTATATCCGCCGCAAAAGAACTTGCGCTTTCATTCCATATTTTTTGCCGGATATATTTTACCGAACCACCAATCGAAAAACGGTCGGTAAGATTTCTACTGTAAGAAAGACTTAATGCAATATCTGAGGCGTCCCACATTTCTCCGGTTCCATCAGGTGAGCTGATAGTGGTTACTTCTTCTTCACCATAGTTTAGACTTGTTACTGATAAAGCGATATAATCATCATTGCTGACTTTTATTCCAAGTCCAATCCAACTATATTTACTGCCTGCAAGCCAATCCGAATAATTGGTGAGGAATTGATTTCCTTCGATTCTTGACAAACTACCGGGATTATAGAATGCAGCGGTTATATCATCCGCAACCGCGGTAAAAGCTCCTCCCATTCCCATTGCTTTTGTTCCAACGGGAATAGTTAAAAATTCAGCCGCAGTAGTTCCAACTTTATTCTGCGCCGTGATGTTTGAAATGAATAACAAAAAGAGAATGCATATAAACTTTTTCATAAATCTCCACTCAAGAATTTATTTTATAAGGGCAATTTTACCGGTTTTTTTTGCACCGCTAATAGGATCTTCGACGATGTAGAAATAAATTCCATACGCAACGTCAAGCCCTTCGGTTGAAGTGAGATCCCATGTTACGGTACCGTCATCAAGGTTTCCGTCATGAATTATTTCTTTAACAAGGTTACCACGTGATGTATAAATCGATATTTTACTGTTGGCAGGAAGATGAATGAACTTCACTGCTCGATCACCGCGTCCTCTTACGTCACCGGGCAACGGATGTTCAAAAATATTCGATACGACATAAGGATTTGGTACAACTTTAATCCTGCTCATCTGATTCGATAGTAAGTCTTTATCCGCATAAGATGGTTTAGTAACAAACGAAAAAACATCTTTTGAAGAGAAAGGACGGTTTATTGAAATAAAAAGTGTATCACCGGCAGTAGGTACTTTTGTGGAATCACCTGCAAATTCAATTGTCCAGGTGAATGAAGTTGTATCCGCCGTAGCCAGCATAACGCGGTCGCCCTTGCTGAGTATCGTATCCAGTGTTATATATGCGAATGGCAATTTTCTAGGTTCGGACGGATTAGAAATATTGAAGATTTCCATATTGGTTTTCTTAGCAGGCACAGGAAGCTTCAACAAATTAGCTGTCGATTGCTTATCATATTTTGCCCCGAAGATTATAGCGTAGGATTCCGTTTCTCTTACTCCTTTCGGGTAACCGACAAAGTTGAACGGTTGCACGCTAAAGCGAAGATTTTTTTCAACATTGTTATTCCAAAAACTATTTTCAACATCAGCTTTTACACTATCGCCATTTTGGAAGCGGGTATCAAAATGCAAAGTCACACCGTCAAATACATCGTTGTTGCTTTGTTTGAAATACAAATTCTTTTTATAAACCTCTGCACCTGTGGTTATATTTTTTACACTGTAAGCATATGCGATTGGAATACCTGCCTGGATAGAATCAATAAAACTTACTTCGTATCCTGAACTTTTAACTTTTGCAGGATCAACAATTGAATAGTACGGTATGGCTTTAGAATTGCCGGAAACACGTGTTAATTTTTCTCCTTCTTTCGGCGGAATATATCCGGCAACAGGCGCGTTTGGAATTACAATAGCGCAGTTAATACCTGGTGAATAGTTCCCGTTTATATCTACCGAAATGATATGAGAATTTTCAGCCGGGAAAATATTTTTTTCCGCCAAACCTTTATCATAAGCACAAACTGCATAGAAATATGTTACTCCGTTTTTAACATCTTCATCAATATATGTGTTTTGTATCCCGGTATCATCGCCCAGATAAAACGGAACCCCATTCCTTAGTTCCATTAATTCTTGGCTGGGGATAAATATTCCTTTAACATTATCTTGAAGATCAAATTGTTTTAAAGGTTTATACCTTTTCGGATTTCCATCCTTATCAGTTACTGTCATTATATCGTTGAAATTTGGATCAGTAGATTTATAAATCATGTATCCTTCAAAATCATTTTCTCTTGAAACAGGATCTATCGAATTTTCAGCGACCTTATCCCAATAAAGAATTACTTTTCGATCACCGGGTGTTGCCGTTAACGTTGGCATATTTGGTGGCTTTGGAAAATTGTAATTCGCATTATAGATTGTTTGAGCGACCTTTTTTGTCTTGATTGTTGACGGATAATCTTCACCAAAACTGAAGGCAAGTGAAAATCTTTCAGTCGCACCCGGAAGCAAGGGGAAATATCCTGACCCATAAATAAAATCGCCATCCTCTCCTCTTGTTGCAACGTTATTCTGGACTGAAGTAGGCACATCAAAAGTACCGGGTTTCATTCTTCTCCACATATCGTTCTCGTTCCCCAAATTGATGTCGTTTGACGGAACGAAATAATGAAAACTTGTTAAACCAATTTGATCGGATTCATCGACATCGGTCTTGTCAAAATTCGATTCTCCCAAAGTCGGAATTCCATCTTTTTCTCCTTCATCATTAGTATTCATCTTTCCATCTTTTCCTGTGTCATCAAGCAAATTCCCATGTTCATCGAGCATTACTTTCCCGGTTATATCTTTGCTCCAATCATTATCATTATCAATACCATCATCTCTTGCCTCATCAATCATTTGACTTAATTTGGTTAGATTTGACAAATAACTCGTGTACTTCAAAGGGTTGAGCGTATCAATCAACACTTTTTTGGTAGTAGCCTCTATTTTATATTGTCTATAATGCAATTGATAGTTCTCATCTATTAAACCATCAAGATCGTTATCATAACCGTCGTAGGCATTTTTATTGAGCGCTCCATTTTTATCTAAATTTCCTTCAGCCAATATTGTCGAGTCGGGAACAAGGTGGAATGTTTTGCCAAGAGATTCAACATTTATAGTATAATTAGGCATGATAAATTCGGAACGTTGATAATTGTTCTTATTAATAAGAATTAACTTTTGTCCTGAGCGTAAAGTACGTTCACTAAAATCATCCGCTGTGAAATAGGGATCGTTGCCTTTGCTGTCGCCATCGTTATCAATACCATCATATTTATTACCAGGTGACTCCAAGAACGAATAAGCGATGTAACCGACTTCATTTCTTGGACCCTGCCATAACGGATTTGCGCTGGGGTTGACATAATGATCGTAATCCCACGAGTAGGTAATATTCTCCCGAACATTAAAAAAGGAAGCATCATCCAGGTATTCGTTTCCCGGCAGCCCGACATAGGTACCAACAAGCGCTCCGAATACTGCTTGATTATAGACAGTTGTTCCAATATTTGTAATCTCATATAGCCAGAAAATCACATCCTGCGCTAAAAAATCCGCCCATTGAAGACCTCTTGCAGCAACACGTATTGCCTGTCCTCTTCTTGAAGGATCTGTTGAATCAGGCATGAATTTGTAATTTGTATAGAATTTTTCATCACAGTTATCATCCATCATAAAATAGCTTTCCTGATCGGCGTTCATCTGTCCACGACCAAAGTATCCGTTCCATTCAGCATGTCCTTTTTCATCAACCCATTTTGGTTGGTCGGGCCAAAATAACGGCCACGTTCCGGGCTGATGACTCATAGCTATCCGTTCATTGGCGAAACCAGGAATCGGTTCAAACGTCCATGGCTTTGTATTCCCCGGCGCCATATCTCCATCCCCATGCCCGGTAACATTCGTTGTGATAATAGAATAAAGTGTATCTATTTTACCATCTTCGTTATAATCCATTACCGGCAGGCTGACACCAACTAACGGCGAAACATCGCCGACATATTTATTAGTTACATATTTCCAACCACCTGCAGGACCCTCGGTACCGGGTTGTGCGATTACTCCCCAGTTACTGAAGACCGTCTTTACACGGTTGCCGTCATGCACATTACTCTTTTGTTCGGTCGCTGAGCCTTTTCCTATTTGTTGGGCTCTTATGCTTACGATTGAAATTAGCATTAATAAGAAAACTACTCTGTTTTTTTTCATAGTTATGATCCGCCTGATTTCTAGAAGAAGAATGAAAGACCTAATTCCACCCTGCGGGGTTCGGAATAATAGGCCGGGTTACGGTAATATTCGTTGATTGAGTTTATTATTTCAGGACTATTATTTCTATGCCTGATATATTCTTCGATAGTAAAATCCGCCGTACCACTATCACTGTATACGTTAAGTTGGTTTTCAGTATCAAACAGATTGTAAACTCTAGCAAAGAATGAAAGTCTTAAACTATTAAGCAGCATTAAATCATAGTACACTTTAAGATCTACACTTAATGTGTAAGGTTTAATTTCACTGTTGCTTAGCAATTTTGATAGTTGCATCGATTGGTCGGGCGTATAGGGAAAACCGCTTCCATATTGGAATAAAATACTGCCGCCCCAGTTCGATGGATTTGTATAATTCATGGATAAGTTTAGCGTGTGAGTTTGGTCCCAATCTAATGGAATGAGTTGAACTTCGGGTTGAATGTTTGATGCGATTAAATTTCTGACCCGGTTAGGATCGGATGCGTTCCCCTTTGCAGACTGTAAAGTATAATCAAGTCTCGCAGACCAGGAACTTCCAAAACTCTTATTCACGGAAACTATCAATCCTTTAACAAAACCAAAGTCACTATTTACGTATTGACTATATGTTGATGACTTTCCGTAAAAATAAATTTCATCGGCTCTTGTTCCTGTTAAATTTCTTATATCTCTGAAATAGGCAGTAACATCAATTACTACATCTTCGGCAAGAGCTTGCTGTAATCCGATTTCACCACTGATTGTTTGTTCCGGTTTTAAATCCGGATTACCGGCTATACCAAGATTGCCTGCGCCGGTGCCGAATTTATATTCAGGGTTGGCGTAGAGAAGAGAATATTTCGGGATTTGGAAAAAATGACCGTAAGAAAAATGAACAACACCGGTTGCGGTTATAGGAAATGCAAAACCGATACGCGGGCTAATAGCAATTTTATCGGTTGCTTTTTTATACCAATAGGTTCTCCGTTCATCGAGCGATTTTAGTATGTTTTCTGGTTTTCTTGGACGATAAATATCGGGATCATTTGGATCAGTTAGTATTTTCCCGTCCGGTGAAAAATAATCCAATCTAACTCCAACGTTAATAATCAGATCATCAAATTCAATTTTATCTTGAACATAAGCGGAAAATTCTAAAGGATTTGTTGTTATCTGGTTGATGCTCAGGTTTTCATTTGGATCATTTGCATCCGGAATCCTCATTCTGACAAAAGGATCAAATGTGATATCCGGGTTTTCCATTCCATCTTCTCCAGCATCATATACACCATTACCATTCCTATCTTTCCATTTTAATAATCTCATCTCACGATTGTGCAACATGTTTTTGTCTAATTCAAAACCGACTTTTAATAGGTGATTTTTATGGATTTGAGATGTTAAATCAAACTTAACTGCTAAGCTTGAAGTTTCCCTTTCAATCCTATCATCACGAGTTCCACCTGTTAAAAAACTGGGAGATTCGGAAGGAGCTTGTTGAAGTAATAAATCATTTGTCCATCTTGGATCGTTGATATCTTTATAAACATAATGTTCATAATTTTTATAGTAGTAGGAAAGGTTTACCCTATAAAACGTATTCGCTCCCAAAGTGTGTGTTAAACTGAAAATGTTTGTCGTTGCCCATTGGAATCTATTTAAATCACCATCCGGATTATATGCATAGGCATGATTATATTCTTTGAATTTTTCCTTGTTAAACATTGATGTAAGACTAATTTTAATATTTGGGATTGTTATTAATGAGAGTCTTCCGTGTAAATTAATTCTATCACTAGAATTCATCGGTACATATTCACCGTTTCCGGTCTGTTGGATTGAATATCTTGCAGCACCAACCCCTTCAGGGTTAGTCATTTTCGTAATATCCCACGGATTATAAACGCGCTTCCCATAATAATAGCCGTCATCATAGATATACCTGGCAGTCGTAAAGAAGTACAAATTATCATTTATCACCGGACCACTTAAACTTCCTTCATAATTTTTTATTGAAAAAGAATTTATTTTATCAATGTGCCTAAAAATATTTGTATGATTACTTAAATGGTTCCCGATGTAGGCAGTAATGGTACCGGTGAATTTATTGTTCCCTTCTTTAGTTGCTAGATTTACAACTCCGGAAAGTGCTTTCCCGTATTCCGCGTTGAATGCCCCGCTGATAAATTGTAATTCTTGTATTGCGTTAGTGTTAACATCAACGCCCAGAGCGTTATCATATAAATCCGTCAACGATACGCCGTCTAAAGTATAAAGGACTTCCCCTTTTCTTCCTCCTCTTACACTCTCTCCAACAATTCCGGCTTGTAATTGAAGAATATCTTTGAATTCTGTTACCGGAAGAGCTGCCATATCGCTGCTGTTTATTATTGCAGTTGATGAAGTAAGATCTTTCGTAACAATATTTCTTTTGGCTACAACAATTATTTCTTTGCTTAACTCAATACTCTTGGGGACCAAGACAAAATTTAGACTCGTTGTCAAGTCGCTTGATACATTAACTTGTTGATAAATGTAGTTTTGATACCCGATTGCAGAAGCCTTTATTTCGTACTTACCCGGCGGGACATTTAATATTAAATAATTCCCATCTAAATCGGCAGCTGCCCCGATATTAAGTCCCCGGATAATAATACTAACAGATGGCAAACCTTCCCCCGTTTCACCGTCTTTAACGAAACCTTTTATTTTCCCCGTTTGTCCGTATGACGAAAAAGTTGAGTAAAGGATCAATAGCACCAAAAAAGGAAATGATTTTTTAATAGGATGCATTTTCACTCCCACGAGAAAAGGCTTTAACATTTAGGTTTATCTTTTGATACCTTTGGTTTATTGTAATTACTTCCATTTTATTTGTATTCCTTTTTCTAATTTTCATTTCAAATTAACTTGATGGAAATATTGAGTGTTGTTAAACAATTTTATCAGTGCAAGCGATTTGTCAATTCTATCTTTCGCTACTGACGCAATAATTATTATTTCTAAAAGTATTTGACTGAACATACCTTTCCGATAGACATGGAAGAATTGCTTCTCACTAAAGACTTTTAGCATACTTAAACCTTCCTGAATAAATTTATTAATTGAATTTTTGGAGCAAATTTTAAATGACTTATCAATAAGATCATGCTTGAAGAAAGTAAGAAAATAATTATTGACACTTGAAAGGCTGTTAGATTAAATAGCGGTAAAATTATTTCCTCAATTATTGAAAATGATTTTGCATACAGTTCGATCACTATTCGGAATATTGCTGCTGCTTCACCTATGATAAGCCCGGCAAGCATACCTGTATATGTTATTCTTTTATAGAAAAATACAAAAGCGAAAACAGCCGCTAAGGGTGCTGCTGTATAAATTTGGTAGCGCAATAAATTAATGTAGAGTTGTGGATTTTTCAAATCCACAAAGGGGATAAGAAAAATAACGCTAATGACTATGATGAAAATTGTAAAACGTCCAATTAGAACAAGCTTATTTCCATTAGTAATTCCATAGCGCGATTCAAAAAAATCAACAGTTATTAATGTTGAGGTGGAAATCAAAATGGAAGAAAAAGATTGTACAAGAACTAAAGATAAGCTGAATAGAATAACTAGACGTAAAGTTGCGGAAAAATTTTCGCTGTTAATTAATGTAGAAAATATTTTATCCCAGCTAATATCCGTCGTTAACGCACTTGCTATCAATCCAAGGGAAGCAAAAAATACAATCGGAATGAGTTTTAGTGCAAAGCTAAAGGTAATTCCCTTTTTAATCGTACTATAATCAGAACCGGCGAGAATTCTCTGCGTAATATGCTGATCTGTGCACCAATACCAAAATCCTGCAATTGGAGCAAAAAGAATTATTTCGATCCAGTTTACATTTCCAAGATAATCAAGCTTAACAAAGTTAAAGCTACTGTTTGATACGTTGGAGAATATTCCCCCCAGGTTTCCAAACTTTGTAATACCAAAGATTATTAATAGTATTGTAGAAATCAGTAACAAAGCGGATTGGAAAAACTGAATTTTTATAATTGAAGTTAATCCTCCGGCAACAGTAAAAATACCGGATATTAATAGCATTAATAAAATGAATGCATTAAAATTCCAGCCGAGAATATCATAAAACAATATGCCTGCGGAAAGTAATATTAGAGATAGTTTAAAAGAAAGGGAAGAAATGATTGATAATGCGGAAAGTATCAAACGAGCTTTTTTATTGAAAAGCTTTTCAAAAATTTCGTTTACAGTAGCGGTCTTTTCTTTTATGAACATGGGGAGAAGATAATATCCGAAGAAAAAGAGGAAAGCCATCGATATAATTTCAATTGGAATTATTGCCCACCAAGCAAAGAAACTTAGTGAAACTGCTATCAAGAAATACTCACTAAAAGAATTTACGGCAAAAAGAGACAGCCCCACATTTATCCAACTTTCTTTCTTATTGGCAAAAAAATAGGCGGGATAATTACTTCCTACTTTCCTTGCGGAATATAATCCGATTATTAAAACCAAAGTCAAACTTAACAGGATTACAATATTTTCATATGAATTAAAAATATTCACAGCTTTCAAAAATTTTAATGTATCATTATAACTCAAAGAATATGCCAATGGGAATAAATGGATAATTAGGAAAAATTGGATGCAATATTTAAATACTGACGATGTGACTTATCGTAAAGGATAATGTATGATTGTCTTTTAAGATAAGATTCATGATGGGTTTAAGTCAAAAACACTAATTCATAGAGAATTTCAGAAATCAAAATGCATATCCCGAACTTACCAAGGAATCAAAGGTTAAAAAAATAAATTCATTTTGAATTTTTTACAAGGTGCTGCTTTAAGCTTTCCTTTGATCACCTAAAAATTTTTATTTTAATCCTAATTCTTTACACAAGCGATGATAGTTTGGTGGAGCTAAATTAAGCTTCTCGGCAGTTTCCGCATCGGATGAAGAATTATCTCGAGCAAACGAAAGATACTTCATTTTAAAAATTCTTTTAACTTGATGAAGCGGCAGAATTTCTTTT
>Ga0265292_1000169_pt1 | contig 121829 bp, 91 predicted proteins | sample Munlanlewell296A_FD_189080 | JGI IMG/M metagenome (GOLD analysis project Ga0265292, IMG submission 189080) | Leachate microbial communities from a municipal landfill in Southern Ontario, Canada - Leachate well 296A | ecosystem: Engineered > Solid waste > Landfill > Unclassified | place: Canada... | reverse complement strand
TAAAGATAAAAAGAAAAATCATACAAACTAAATTAAGTTATTGACAATCAATTGTTTATAACTATGAAAAACAAATATGTTTTAAAATATTGTAAATTCGTCTCCCCGACTTTTCGGAGGGGACTCAAAGTTCAAAGTTCAAGGTTCAAAGTGATTTGAAAACTCTGAACCTAATAAATTCAACTTTGCAATTTGAACTATGAACTTTGAACTCTTAGTTTATAGCTCTCAAGTACCTTATAAACAGGCCCTTCCCTAAGGAGGATACTTTCATACAAGTGAAACTCCCCAACCTGGACCTCCTGCATCCAGGTTTTTTTATGCTCATCGATCACTGACTGGAACAAATGTTTGTCGGGGATGAACTTGATCCGCCCGATAGTCAGGTGAGGCACAAAATTCTGCCGTTCATGCTCCCATCCGATCGTTTCCGCGGCTTGCAGCACATCTGCACCCAGATCTTTCAATGGTTCCGCCTTTTCCATCCCGAACCAGATCACTTTAGGATTATAAGAGCTGCCAAAGATGCCGACATTGACCAGCTCCGAAGTAAACGGTTTGTGACGCCCAGCCACTTCCCGCAATACTTTGCTGATGTCCGGAATACGGTTTTCCATCGTTTCACCGAAGAATTTCAGCGTAACATGGATGCTTTCCGGCTTCACCCATGTAATTTGGGCAAAACGCAACCCCGACTTCAGGCTGTTGTAGGTTTTCAGGAACTCATTGGACGGGTGGATCTTGACAGCAACGAAGAGGCGTTTCATACCTACTGAATTTTGATGTAAAAATAGGGAATAGTTAGTGGTTAGTAGTTAGGTGAAAAGAAATCATCGCAGATTACCCGGATTTAGACAGAGAGGCACAGAATTTATGCCTGGAATCATCATACCTGGATTCATTCACCCTGTTTTTTTATAGTTTTGGATAATAATCCGAGCCTTTATGAAACGATTATTAATATTCATCACATTTTATTCTTCAGTATACTTGCTCTTTGCCCAGGACACTTTGCTATTACGCTATTCCCGCACTATCACAGCGAAGGAACTGTCGGAGCATGTCTACAAACTGGCTTCCAAAGATTTTGAAGGGCGGTTTACCGGCAGTAAAGGCCAGATCAAGGCGGAGGAATATATCAAGGATGAATTTAAGAAGGACGGGCTGCAAGCACCTCAGATTTCCGGTAAACCAACTTATACCCAGGATTTTACCCTCGATAACTGCCGATGGAAAGATCAGCATTTGCTGGTGAATGGAGTCGGATTCGAGGTCGGGAAAGATTTTCTTTTCCTTAGCGATCCGGTCGACATCAAAGGGATATACCCGGTTGTTTTCGCCGGTTTTGGCATTGAAGATTCAGCTTATTCTGACTTCGGAGATGTGGATGTAAAAGAAAAGATTATGCTTGTTTTTTCCGGGGAACCTGAAAATAAAGAGGGAAACTCTGTTATTTCAGGCCGCAAGGAACCTTCCAGGAAAGCTTATTATTTCAGTAAATCTGCCGTGGCGGTCGACAAAGGTGCAGCCGGCGTTATCATTATTGCCCGTAAGGATTCGGATTTCAGGAAGTACCTGAAGAACAGGGAGTATTATGATAAGAAGCCGAATATTTCATATCCTGCAAAGGATGGAGATAAACCAAAGTCAAAGGAGGTATTTTCAGCTTATATGGACCTGGAAACGGCGGCCCGGTTAGTTAATGAAGATCCAAAAAACCTTTCAGCTGCTTTGCATGAGATGGAATCAAGCCTTAAAACAACAGCAGGCCGGTTTACGGGCTCCGTCGGGATCGATGCGTCGAGTGATTGCTCTCCGATGCTTACAGGCAATGTGATTGGCATGGTAGAAGGGACAGATAAAAAGCGTGAAGCGGTGGTGGTGGTTGCCCATTATGATCATCTTGGCGAGAAAGGTGGCAAGATTTATTTTGGGGCCGACGACAATGCATCCGGCACTGCTGCGGTCATGGAAGTGGCGGAAGCCTTTGCACAGGCCGCGCGTGATGGCCATCGTCCCAGGCGCACCGTGATCTTTATGGCTGTCTCGGCAGAAGAGCTCGGCTTGTACGGCTCGCGGTTTTATTCCGAAAACCCTATTATTCCGCTTGACAGCACCTTTGCCTGCGTAAATATCGATATGATCGGCCGGGTCAACCCGAAACTGAAAGACAGTTCGGACTATATCTCCGGGTATGCTTATCTTTCAGAAGATATCCGGGAGGTTTCCCGGAAGAACAGCAATTTGATGGCCCCCGGCCTGGCTGACCGGATGGAATTCCGGGCTCATGTCCGCGGCGGCTCCGATCATTATCATTTTGCAAATCATGGTATTCCTTCGCTTTTCTATTTTGAAGGCCTCCACAGGGATTATCACGAACCCACAGACACGCCGGATAAGATCCTTTACGACAGAATGGAGAAGATTGTCCGCGCCATTTTCGCCACAACCTGGGAGCTGGCAAACCGCGGAGAGAAATTAGAAATTGGAAATTAGAAATTTGGGGGTCTATTGTTGTGATATTTAGATTAATTCTTACTTTTGCACTGCGGAAGGATTCATAATTTCCAGTTTCAAATTTCTAATTTCCAATTTCAAACTCCACACCCACACTACACTTGACACCCACACCCACACCCTTTTCGGGGTATTAGCTCAGCTGGCTAGAGCGTTTGACTGGCAGTCAAGAGGTCATCGGTTCGACTCCGATATACTCCACAAAGCAAAACCCGATCACGCCAAATGCGGATCGGGTTTTGAGTTTTAAGTTTTAAGGGTTGAGGTTTAAGTTGGGGATTTGTTTTGAAATTTCCTCATACCATGCATCTGACCCATGATGAATTGAACAGCCTGGAGCCTTAAAACAACACAAAAGATCCTTGCCAGCCATAGCCAGGCCAAGGATTGGGCGCAGATCATCTACCCGGGTCACAAAGATTTCAATGAATTTCTGATGGCGTAATCAGTAATTCCTTAGAATCCTTTTATTAAGATTTTTCTATTCAAATAAGGGATGATATGTAAAGAAAAGTCGATTTTCTATACATATCATCTGTATTAAAATTATTCTTACAAGACAAGCTGGTCGCGGAATTCAGGATTTACTCAATATACTGAGTAATTTTACTCAATACGTTGAGTAAATTATTATCTTTGTAAAAAATATCAGTTATGTTCCAGCGTCCTTATTATACCAGGATCGAGCAACGGCTTAGCCTGGAAAGAAAATTCATCCAGGTTCTCATGGGTCCCAGGCAGGTGGGCAAAACTACCCTTGTCCGGCAACTTCTGGATAAATATCCTTTCCCCTGGCATTATGCCTCTGCGGATGAAGCGACCCAACCTCTCTGGCTGCAACAGCAGTGGGAAGCAATCCGGTTGAAATTTAATTCCATTGGAGCTAAAGAAGCACTGCTGGTCATTGATGAGATTCAAAAAATTCCGGATTGGAGCAACCTGGTGAAGATCCAGTGGGATAAAGACAGCTTTGATAAGCTGCCTTTGAAGGTCATTCTTCTTGGATCATCGCAGTTGATGTTACAGAAAGGTTTGAGTGAATCGCTGGCAGGACGGTTTGAAGTGACCATGCTTCCTCACTGGTCCTACAGGGAGATGAAAGATGCATTCGGCTTCTCCCTGGAAGATTACATCTGGTTTGGGGGGTATCCGGGCCCTGCTGATCTGATCTCCGATGAAAACCGATGGAAAGAATACATCCGTCATTCCCTGGTTGAAACGACCATCATGCGTGATATTTTACTGTTGACCAGGATTGACAAACCAGTCTTGTTGCGTAACCTTTTCGACCTGGCCTGTTCCTGGTCTGGTCAGATCCTTTCGTACAATAAGATACTGGGACAATTGAAGGATGCAGGGAATACGACAACACTGGCCCATTACCTGAAACTTTTGGAAGGTGCAGGTATGATCAAGGGACTGGAGAAATTTTCCACTTCAACAATCCGGCAGCGTGCCTCGAGTCCAAAGTTCCAGGTGTTTAATACTGCTTTAATGTCAGCCATAAGTCCAAACCAAAGACAGGAAATCGCCGAACAACCAGAAATTTATGGACGTTGGGTTGAATCTGCCATCGGGTCTCACCTTCTCAATCAATCATTGACGGAACAAATAAACCTTTATTACTGGCGGGAAGGCAATCACGAAGTTGATTTTGTCCTGCAGAAAGGGGACAAAACTTTCGGGATTGTAGTGAAAAGCGGCCGCAATAAGTCCTCTTCAGGTATTCCAGAATTCACGAAGCGATTTAATCCAGGCAAGGTTCTTCTTGTTGGAAGAGAAGGAATACCATTTGAGGAATTCCTTATGATACCGGTTGCAGATCTAATTAGTTAATAGCATTAGAGATTGCTGGAATTTCCTTCTTAATTTAACTGACCTATTTATTTTTTCGTTGTGGTTCCGCGACTGGAGAGCTCCCTCGTCGCTTCGCTCCTCAGTCCGCTCCCCCAGGTCGCTCCACCACAACTAGTGTTGAAATTTATTATTAAACACAGTTGCCGCAAAAGCGACATAAGCTGGTGCGGTCCCCGAACTTGTGAGGGGAACCCGACTTAGTCGGGTAACGCCAGGTTCAGTCGCGTTGCGGCAACGAGGCCCGTCCGTCCCTGGGTGCAGTCTTCAATGTTCTGCGGGTACTTGGCCTGCAGGATGATTTTCTAAAACTGGCTGCAGATGATGAATTGGGTAAAAAGCTTCAGGATATTAAACTCCTCGGTAAAAAGTAATTATGTCAATCAATAAAACAGACATTTTTGTTTACGCCCACTGGTTTGGGATGCCGGTACCGGTGCTGATCGGAATTTTGTCAGCCCACCAGGCAAAAGGCCGAAAATCTTTCAGCTTTGAATATGATAAACAATGGCTGAAAGAAAGTAATCTTTTTCTTCTGGATCCTGACATTGGCCTGTATCCAGGCCCTCAGTTTCCGGCAGCAAAAGATAATTTCGGAATATTTTTCGATTCGATGCCGGATACCTGGGGAATGACACTGATGAAGAGAAGAGCCGCCCAGATAGCAAAGACTGAAGGAAGAATTGCACCTGTTTTGCATGACACAGACTTTCTTTTGCGAGTTGCAGATACATGCAGGATGGGGGCGTTGCGCTTTAAACTTGACCCGAACGGACCATTTCTTGATGATGATAGCCGCTCCCATGTTCCACCATGGACATCGGTTGGAGAATTACAGCATATTGCAGACCTTGTAGAGTCTGATAAGGACACGAAAGAACTAAATGAATGGCTGATTATGCTAATGGCACCGGGATCATCATTGGGTGGTGCAAGGCCAAAAGCTAATATAATTGATAAAAAAGGTCAACTCTGGATCGCAAAATTTCCATCGAAGAACGATACGATCGATAAAGCCAAATGGGAATTTCTGGCTTATAAACTTGCCCTGGCGGCGGGTATCAACATGTCAGAATCCAGGAATGCTCATTCACAAAATCCATGTAATTTGAACTGCTAACAAATGAGGTAATCGAATCAGGGTAAGCATTTAAAAAAGTAGTTGGTATCTTATTCTTTATTTTATCAGCCCATTTAAACTCATAAGCTGATATTTTTCCATCACTTTCTTCAATGTAATCAATCTCCTGCTGTTGCGCAGTTCTCCAAAAATATCTTTTGGCATCAATCTGAAGATTGTTCAGTAATTTGAACCTTTCCCCAACCAGGAAATTTTCCCAAAGCGCTCCTTTATCTGTTCTTAGATTGATCTGGCTGAAATTTGAAATCAGTGCATTTCGGATCCCGTTATCATAAAAATAAATCTTTCGGGATTTCCTGATCTCATTCCTCACATTCCTGCTGAATGACCTTAGCCTGAAGACGACAAATGCCTTCTCCAAAAGATCAATGTAACGCCTGACTGTCAGTTGGTCAATTCGAGGGATGAAGATCCCGTAACAATCAACTGAACAGCTTTAATTTTATCATGAATAAGCTTAAGGGTGATTCCTATATTTTTGATCCGTTGGGCTTCGTCGATCATGACTACCCGGGCATCGCCGAACCTGTGCATCAATTGTGTTGATGTAACATCTGTCAGTTCTTTTCTGATGTCAGGTTCATCACAGTCCAGGATTAGAACTTTTTCCCGGATCTCCCGGGCCAACATTTCCAGCACTGTCGTTTTCCCGGATTGACGCGGACCAAAGAGCATAATTATTTTTCCTTTGAACAGGACTTCTTTGATTCTTTGAATGATAATTCTGTTGATCATATGCTTGATTTGATCCCAAAGATACACAATTAGAAGAATATAATCAGAAATTATTATAATATTTTCGTATTATAATCGACAATCGACCATCACTTCGTCCATCGTCCATGAAAAGGGAGTTTTAAGTTTTGAGTTTTGAGTGTTAAGTGGGGGAATTTGTTCGACATTTTTGAATGCCTTGAGATTTTTACCTTAAAGAACTCACAGTTTATTTATAATTTTGCTTTCGAAATCCAGATTTACTAACTTAATTAAATTAAAACGAAAAATATTTCTTTCCTGATCATTGCAGGCTTGGTGCTGAGCCTCTCCACGGTATCCCATGCCCAGAAAATCGCCCTCAAATCCGGCTCAGTAGCCTCTCTCGGCACTCTTTCTGAGGTCCGGGTGGAATATACCTATGACAACATGATGGTGGGTAAATACAAAGAAGCAGACTATCTGAAGAAGAAAGTGGAAGAATATAATAAAAAGGAACCCGGAAAAGGCGACCAGTGGCAACAAGACTGGGTTAACGACAGGGGAGCAAAGTTCCAGCCCAGGTTCCAGGATGCCTTCAATAACTTTTGTAACATCTTAGCGGTGAATTTCAAAATAGACCCAAATGCAGGCGGCAAATACAGGATGGTGGTCCATACTACATTCACCGAACCGGGATTCAATATTTATATGACAAGCAAGAATGCGTCAATCAATGCTGAAGTGACTTTTTTCGACGAATCGAATGCCGAAATGGCAAAAGTTACGATCACTAATTCACCTGGCAGCGGGATCTTTGATTTGGATTACGATACAGGAACCAGGATCCAGGAGGCTTATGCCAATGCCGGCAGATCACTCGCCGCATTTATTCTCGAAGAAGCATTTGGTAAAAAATAAGATTACATCAAGTATGTCTCATTTATACGCCCGATTGCTGACTGTTTATTTTTATTGAATATTTTACCAGATCATTTTTCGACTATAAAGTAACTCTCTGATTTAAAGAACTTAACTATGACAAAGAAAGAATTACTCATTTTGGTATTTTTATTAATTGCTTTTACAACCAACCTCCAGGCTCAGACAAATCAAAGCAGCCAACATCAAACTCCAAAAACTGGTTTATCGGAATACCCCTATTGGATTGGTATGATGAAAGACCACTCGGTTAATTTTTATGTGGTTCAGAAGGCTTTTAATGAATACTTCAAAGATCGGTTTACAGGGAAAGGTAGTGGATGGAAACAATTTAAGCGCTGGGAATATTTTATGGAGCAACGGGTTTATCCAACAGGCAATCGTCTGAACCATGCCCAGGTTTGGAATGAGATCATGAAATTCCGCGAAAAATATCCAAATAGTGGGAACCCAAACAGAAGCGACTGGGAACCGCTTGGTCCCGATACCTGGACTAACATTACCGGTCATTGGAACCCGGGCATAGGCAGGATCAATGTGATAGCCCGCGCCCCGTTCGACCCGTTAACTATTTATATTGGCGCCCCTTCCGGGGGGTTATGGAAGACTACGGATGAGGGTGAAAACTGGGAGGTGTTGACCGATCAATTGCCTGTTATGGGTGTTTCGGCTATTGCCATTCATCCTGCAAACCCTGATATCATTTATATAGGCACAGGTGACAGAGATGCTAACGATAATTATAGCATCGGGGTGTTGAAATCTCTTGATGGAGGTTATACCTGGGAGTTAACCGGGTTGGACTGGGAAATTACCCAAAACAGGACTATTGCCAAACTACTTATTCATCCCGCCAATCCTGACATCTTGTTTGCAGCCACGACAAATGGCATATACAAAACTACGGATGCTGGTATAAACTGGTACAACGTTCAATCGGGTGATATAGATGATATGGAATTTAAACCCGGTGATCCAAATACGGTTTATGCAGTGACTGAGAGTTTTTATAAATCGACAAATGGTGGTGAGAGTTTTTCACAAATTTCGGGGGTTCCAAATAACAACAGGGCGCAAATTGCTGTTACCGAAGATAACCCTGAATATGTTTACTTTTTCTCATACGAAAACGGGATTTACCGTTCGGAAAACAGCGGCAGTTCATTCACTCCGCGGTCCGCTTCACCCACCGAGGGAAACCAGGGCTGGTACGATCTTGCTATGGCGGTCTCTCACGAAAATGCCGAAGAGGTTCACATCGGTGAAATCAATACTTACAAGTCACTGAATGGAGGCCAATCCTGGACACAAACCACCGATTGGACATGGGGCAACTCACTCGGATATACCCATTGCGATATTCACGAAATGGTATTTTATGGCGGGACGCTTTATGTGGGTAGTGATGGCCTGATTAGTAAATCCACCGATAATGGATCCAACTGGACTGATTTGACCGAAGGAATTGCCATCAGGCAGTTTTACCGTATAGCAGGCAGCAGAACAAATCCTTACAAACTCATGGGTGGATCACAGGATAATGGTACAAGTGTTTATACCGATGACTATTGGCATGAATGGCTGGGTGCAGACGGGATGGAGGCCGCTATCGATCATACAAATGAAAACATCGTTTATGGCACCTCTCAAAATGGAAATTTTTATAAATCAAACAATGGCGGAAACGGCGGAAATGTTGGGATAGTGCAACCGGGCGGCGGGGCCTGGGTGACACCTTTTGTCATGCACCCTGTAGATCCCCAAACTTTATATGTTGGAACGACCAATGTTCGCAAAACCACCAGTGGTATGAATAGCTGGACAACCATTTCAAACCTCGGGAGCGGGAATATCAACAATATGTATATCTCCGAATCAGATCCTGATTATTTATATGTATCAAAATCCGGGACAATTTACAGAACTACTGATGGAGGTACTACCTGGGAAAATATTACCAGTGGACTGCCCGACCTGTTTATTTCCTACATTGCTGTTCATCCGCTCTACCCGGAAACTGTGGCAGTCAGCCTTTCGGGTTTTGATGATGGGGATAAAGTTTACATTTCTTACGATGCCGGAAATACGTGGGAGAATTACTCAGAAAACCTGCCCAATATTCCTGCAAATTGCGTCATTTTCAATAACGATGAGCACGAAGGAATCTATGTAGGGATGGATGTGGGGATTTATTACAGGGATAATACTCTTGACGAATGGGAACCGTTTAGTGAAGGAATACCCAATGTAATTATTAATGAAATGGAGATTCATTACGAATCGGGAAAAATACGAGCCGGTACTTATGGCCGGGGCCTTTGGGAATCCGATATACATCCGGTGGTACCCCTGGATATTGTTATCACTTACACAGTAAATGCAGGCGATGATGATATTATCGAATTTGGCGAAACAGTGAGCCTGGATGTCCAGCTTAAGAATACCATGGAGGTTGCTGCCCAAGATTTGGATATGACCATTTCTTTTAACGGTCAGTATATCAACATAACTGACAGCAATGAATTTTTTGGAACAATTCAGCCCGGCGACAGCGTTTTAATTGCAGGCGCTTTTTCTTTTGATGTTACTACAAATGTCCCCGATAATTACTCTGTAAACCTAACAACACTGACCACTTCGAGTGTGGATTTGTGGGAAGGCACGATAAAATTAAAAGCTTATGCTCCTGTGGTTGAACCAGGCCTTGTTGTTGTCAACGATGGCGGAAACGGATACCTTGATCCTGGCGAAACGGCCCTGATTGAGGTGGCGATTGTAAATAGCGGAAGTTTAACTGCCAATGCAATTAATTTAGATATTTCCACTATCGATCCTTTTGTAACCATCAGCAACACGACGGCCTATATCGATGTGCTCGATCCGGCGGCCAGCGAGGTTATTACATTTGATATTACGGTGGATGAAACAGCTCCTCCCGGACATATTATCATGATAACCTTCGATATTACAGCAGCAGAGGGCTATGCAACAACCGCAGGCATTGGCCTGGTGGTTGGCCTTATAGTCGAGGATTATGAAACCGGTGATTTCTCGAAGTACCCATGGGCGTTTGATGGTAATGCAAACTGGTATGTTGTTAACAGCGAAATGTATGAAGGCGAATACAGTACACGTTCCGGTAGTATTGATGATGAGGAAGAATCGATACTTACGCTTGAGCTGGATATTTTATATGATGGAGAGATCAGTTTTTATAAAAAAGTATCCTGTGAAAATGACCCGAATGGTACCGGTTATGATTACCTGGCGTTTAGGGTGGATGATGACGAAAAAGGAAGGTGGGATAATGAGGTGCCCTGGAGCCTGGAAGTTTATCCGATTAGTGCAGGTTTGCATACACTAAGCTGGGTTTATCATAAAGACTATTCTGTAAACAGCGGGTCTGACTGTGCCTGGATCGACTACATCTTGTTTCCAGCCTTCGACAATGGCTTGCCACAACTATATTTAAATCCCGAATCGCTTGCTAAAACTATGCCGCCCGATCAAACCGATATTGATACGCTCATGATCGCTAACATTGGCGGTGGCTTATTAGAATATTCCATTGAAATTACCGGGAGCTTTTTCCAAAATCCACTTGACCCGGTTAGCTGGCTTTCCATCAACCCGGTAAGCGGAAGCCTGAATGGCGGTGAGCAGGATGACCTTCAACTTACTTTTAACACCACCGGTTTGTCAGAAGGTGACTATAGTTGTTTAATTATCGTAACTGATAATCTCAGCAATCAAACAGAGATTCCGGTAATGTTAACTGTAGATATAGGTATCGGAATAGCTGATCCGGATCATTCATCTGCCGGAAATCCGGTAGCTGTTTTCCCGAATCCATTTACCAACGAAACCACTATTTCCTTCCAGGTTTTTGAAAAAGCTGAAATAAGCCTCGAGATTTTCGATATTAAAGGGGAAAAAGTAAAAACGCTTCTCCTAAACACCATAAAAGATAAAGGCACACACAGTATGCTTTGGGATGGAACAAGCGACAACCAAAACCCGGTTCCCGGCGGGGTTTACTTTTACAGGCTTAATGCCGGGAAGCAATATACCGGAAGGATTGTTGTCGTGAAGTAGTGTAATAAGATATAATAGCAGTAAACGATATTAACTGACCCTGAGGGTGTCCATTTCCGGATACCCTCAGGGTTTTCAATTCCGGATACCCTCAGGGTGTCCATTCAGCACTTCTTAGTAACAAGATTAATGAAATTGTTGAATTATTATACAGCCGTATAAATAATATACAATGCTCTTAAATAATCTGGTTATCAGAACTATGCATGCACTACAAGGATTCGGTGTTTAAAAATTCAACATATTGTTTTGTGTATTTCTTAAGCAATCTTAATCTAATACAAAGCAAAATATTGATATACAAATTGTTATATCACTTGGCATTATAATTGAAAAGGCTCAATTATTAATATATGAAGGTGAAATATCTGTTCATTATATCGGATAAGAAATGCACTTGCGCTTTAATCTAACAGTTATGAAAAACATAGTCTTAGCATTAATCGGTGTGCTGGTGCTAGATAGCAGCGGCCTGTACAGTGAGAAAGTTGAAACTAAAAACAACCTTTCTCAGGAGGGTTCAATAAATGTTTTGAGTACTCCTGAATTATATAACCTGACAACTAAGTGGGCCAATGAATACAGCAGATTACATCCTGAATTGAAGATTAATGTAATTAGTGATAAGGACGCCAATACGACCAGTCTCCACGAAGCAGACGCAAATTTTGGATTTATTTCAGGTGATCATACTATTGCACCTGATGATGAGATATTATGGAAAATGGCGGTTGGCCGCGATGTTATCGTGCCTATTACTGGTTCAAAAAACCCGTTTTTGCAAGAAATTTTTCAATGTGGCATTTCATCGGAGCAATTTGCCTGGATTTTTAATAATCCGGAAAAACGGATATGGGGAAATATCCTTTCAAATGAGCAAAATATTCCTGTTCATCTCTATGTCATTAATGATGAATCGGTAATAGAAGTTGTAAAGAAATTTCTGAACATAAATCAGATGCCGGCTGAAGGGATAACCATAACAAGTAAGGAAGAAATAATATCTGCTATTCAAAACGATCCCTATGCGATTGGCTTTTGCAAATTGATCAATATTGTTGGACCGGATAAGCAAAGTGTTGTCGAAAATATCAAATTATTACCGATTGATAAAAATGGTAATGGCAAAATTGATTATATGGAGAAAATATATGATGATCTGGATGTTTTCGCTCGTGGAGTATGGATTGGAAAATATCCAAAAGCTTTATACAGAGACGTTTATTATGTTTCTCCAGCACAACCGGCAAATGAAACTGATGTAGCATTTTTAAAATGGATACTTACTGATGGACAACATTTTTTATATGAAAGCGGTTATAGTGACCTTGTTTACAGTGAAAGACAATCTAAAATTGATAAGTTTAACAGCATTAACATTAATATACCTCCTTCAAAGGATATTTATTCCTTCCCGGCATTGGCAGCGATCATCTTTACTGCCATTATCATTCTAAGTTTAATTATCAGCACAATTGTCTACTTCAAAAGAAATAAAAGGATATCAATTCCGGCTGCCAACGCTGCTTACCCTCTTGTTTTTAATGAGAATTCCGTAATCATTCCAAAGGGCCTGTATTTTGACAAAACCCATACCTGGGCTTTTATGGAAAAAGACGGTGTAGTTAAAATAGGTATAGATGATTTCCTTCAACATATTACGGGGCCCATTACACGTATTGAGATGAAGAAAACCGGAGAAAAGATAAAAAAAGGCGATATGGCCTTGTCAATTATTCAGAAAGGCAAACAATTGAACATTTATTCGCCGATTTCAGGAACCATAAAAGATCAGAATAAAGTACTTCTTTCGAATTCATCTCTTATTAATTCTTCACCCTATTCTGAAGGTTGGGTTTATAAGATAGAACCTGCAAACTGGTCAAGAGAAATTCAGTTTTTGGATATGGCGGAAAAATATAAAAATTGGTTATTCCATGAATTTTCCAGGTTAAAGGATTTTCTTGCTGCATCTCTTAAAGTTAATAGAATGGAATATGAGAATGTTGTACTTCAGGACGGTGGAGTTCTGAAAGACAGCGTTCTTGCGGATTTTGGGCCTGAAGTATGGGATGATTTTCAAACAAATTTTCTTGATACTTACAAATAGCCACAGTTTTTTTACCGGGATCATTAAAGTTAACCAAAAAAAACAGAATCATGGAAATAGATCGACGAGGCTTTTTTAAGGTACTGGGGCTTACCGGGGTATCATTGGCAATTGGAAAGCAACTGAATGCAACGCCGAAAATCGAAAGTGATGTAGAATTCCATGGCATTTTATATGATTCAACACGTTGTATGGGTTGCCAGAGTTGTGAATTTGCCTGCGCTGAGGCAAACGGTTTACCAGAACCAAAGGATTCCCCCGAACCCGGGGTCGTCCATGAAACTGATGAATCCAGGCGTAGCGTGATCAACTGCTATAACACTTCGAAGGGGCAGGTCTATGTCAAACGGCAGTGCATGCATTGCAATGAGCCTGCATGTGTTTCCGCATGCCTGACCCAAGCTATGTATAAGACCAAGGAAGGCCCTGTTATATGGAGGGGCGATAAATGCATGGGATGTCGCTATTGTATGGTTTCTTGTCCGTTCGATATTCCAAAATTTGAATACCACAGCCCGAATCCGAAAATTGAAAAGTGCTCGATGTGTTTTGAAAACAGGTTGCAAAAAGGAGAAATGCCTGCTTGTGTCGAAAATTGCCCAAATGAGGCATTACTTTACGGTACCCGCAGGGAGTTGATCCAGGAAGCAAGAAGAAGGATTTATGAGAAACCGGATGTTTATGTGGACAATATTTATGGTGAAAACGAAGCAGGCGGAACGGGGTGGTTATATCTTTCCCCGGTGCCATTTGAAGAATTGGGGTTAAATACTTCCCTACAAAAAGCATCTTACCCGGCTTTGACAAAAGGATTTCTCTATACTGTGCCCACTATATTTGTTCTTATGCCGGCACTACTCTTAGGAATTCAGCAATCAACCAAAAATAATCACCTTAACGAGGAAAAAGATGATGAGTAATGATTTTCCTGTCGCAATAGATAATGATGGTAAATCCATCTGGAAGTTTTTGTTAAGAGAATTTAAACCCAGAGGTAAATTTCTTACTCCCTTTAATATTATTTCCATTCCTATCATTCTTTTGGGTCTGGTGCTGATCGTCATTCGTTTTTGGAAGGGAATCGGCGCTATCACAAACCTTACACAGGAAATTCCCTGGGGCTTATGGATAGGGTTTGATGTGGTCACGGGAGTTGCATTTGCCGGGGGAGCTTATGTGATTACATTCATGGTGTATATCCTGAACATGCGCAAGTACCATTCCATCGTCAGGGTTACCGTACTGAACGGTTTTCTTGCCTATGTGTTTTACGCCGGAGCCTTGCTCCTTGATTTGGGACGCCCGTGGAATGTGGTCAATCCCATCATCGGGAACAACTTTGGCACCAATTCGGTCTTGTTCCTGGTGGCGTGGCATTTCCTGCTATATATGGTAGCACAATTGATTGAATTTTCGCCGGCTATAGCAGAATGGCTTGGCGCCAGGCGCGCACGGACAATCCTTTCAGGTATGACCATTGCTGCGGTTATTTTCGGGATCACCTTATCCATGCTTCATCAGTCGGGATTAGGTGCTCTTTATTTAATGGCCAAAGAAAAGATACATCCGCTCTGGTATTCGGAATTTATTCCCATCATGTTTTTTGTATCAAGTATTTTTGCGGGCCTTTCGATGGTCATCTTTGAAGGATCCATCAGCCATAAGGTATTTTTCGCGCAGATCAGTGAAAAAAACCATCTGGCACAGAAGGGAATCCTCCATGGATTATCGAAAATCTGCGCAGGTACACTGTTTGCTTACTTTTTCCTGCAATTGCTCGTCTTTATTCATGATAAGCATTGGGACCTTCTATATACACCAATGGGTTATTGGTTTCTATTCGAGATGATAGGTTTTGTCCTTATTCCCATGTTCCTCTTCTTCTACAGTTACCGGGCAAGGAATATATCCATGATAAGGCTTGCAGCCATCCTCACCATCCTTGGCGTCATCTTGAACAGGCTTAATGTCACGGTGATTGGATTCAGATGGGATATGGCGGTACGCTATGTTCCGTCATGGATGGAAATTGTTGTTACCCTGGCCGTATTATTTACGGAATTATGGATTTTCAGGTGGGTTATTAATCGTATGCCGGTTTTACGGGAATCACCACCCTGGGTAAATGATAAACACTAAACTAACCAGCTTTCACCAATGATCATTTGAAAGCATAAAAAATAAAAAAATGGACGGATTTAGTTATAATAACATTTTTGAAACAAAAGGAATTGAATATCTGGCAATCATTGCTTTTCTGGTGTTGCTGATCCCTTTTTGGCTGGAATTGAACAAAAAAACAAAAATTACAAAGCAGATACGGAAAGCATCAGGCATGCTTTCAGCAAATATTTTAAAAATCCCCCAGGGATTATTTTACAGTAAAAATCATACATGGGCTTATTTGGAAAAATCTGGAACAGCAAAAGTGGGATTGGATGATTTGCTGCTGCATATGACCGGAGAAGTGAGATTGAACTATTTCAAAAATCCGGATGAAATAATCAATAAAGGGGAATTCCTGGCAGAAATTGATCAAAATGGCAAACTTCTCAGGATATTTTCACCCATTTCGGGGAAAATTCTTCATACAAATCCATTACTTCATGAGAGCCCCGGAATGTTAAATGAGGATCCTTATGGAAGAGGATGGATTTATAAAATTAAACCCACCAATTGGGTTGAAGAAACCAAATCTTATTTCCTGGCGGAAGAAGCAATAAAATGGTCAACAAAGGAACTGGAAAGATTTAAGGATTTTTTAGCCTTATCAAGGGGAAACGGTTCACCCGAAACTGTAATGATCATTTTGCAGGATGGCGGAGAATTAGGCGACAATGCACTTTCAGAGATGCCGGGTGAAATATGGCAGGATTTCCAGAAAGAATTTTTAGATCAAACTTTTTAAAATTAATAAGATTAATTTATAACTGCTGTCAAAACACCAGTTTTTTTTGTATTTTACAGTAGACAATAATTAGTTAATTTGGAAACGAGGATCTTTATCAGATGTTCGCAAAATGAAAAATGAAATAATAAGAACATTTTTAAATAAATATTTAAGATTCCGGTCGTCGATATATGGCAGGGTGGTTTTTATCATTACCGTGATGTCTGTTTTTCTGTTTGCATCATTTGGCATCATTTTCAGATCAGTATATGAGCAATATTTGAATACGGTCATTCGTCAAAATGGAAACAATATCGGTTCCATAGTTGAGGGAGCATTATATCAATCCATGCTTACAAATGATAAAGGGGCGCTGCAAAGCACTTTAGATATTATTCATACCATGTCGGGTATTGATGAGGTTAATATGTATGATAACCATGACAGGCTTGTTTATTCATCTTTTTCATCCGATACTGCCAACCATGGAAATCCGAATTGTATCAGTTGCCACACTGATATTTATTATATGTTTCCCCGGAAAGAAAAATCCTACAGGATTATTGATGTGAAAAGCACCTGCAGCATGAATCAGACCGAAAAGGGTTACAGGCAACTGCTGATAAGGTCACCCATATTAAATGAAAGATCCTGTTTTCTGAGTTCCTGCCATGCACATCCGGAAAGTGAGGAGGTTCTTGGATCGCTGCTTATAAAAATGCCATTGAATAATCTTGATAAGGCTGTCCAAAAGTCTTCAACAGAATTTTTTCTGTTAGCCATTTTTACAACATTAGCACTTGCCTCAATTTTGATTTTATTCACCAGAAGAAGAATCAAAAAACCATTAAATGCAATTATAAAAGCCAGTGAAGCGGTTGCAAAAGGTGATAACAGTACAAGATTAGAAATAAAACCTAATCAATTGGACGATATAAGGATGGTTTCCAGCGCATTTAATAATATGCTTGATAATATAAATACTGCTTCAATTGAGCTTCAAAACTGGTCACATCAATTGGAATATAAAGTCCAGAAAAAATCCGAAGAATTACTGGAAGCTCAAAATGAGTTAATACATATTGAAAAAATAGCTTCTCTTGGAAAATTATCCGCTTCTGTTGCACATGAAATAAATAATCCGCTATCAGGAGTTTTGACTTATACTAAATTGGTTCATAAACAATTAAGCAAGACAGAATTAGATCCCATTGTAAAGCAATCCATGCTAAAACACCTGAAAGTCATTGAAACCGAGACGAAGCGTTGTGGAGATATTGTTAAAGGCTTGCTGGATTTTTCAAGAAAAGATCAGGAGAATTTTAACAATCAACACTTTAATAAAGTGCTAAAGGAAACCTTTGATTTGATCGCACATCAGATGAAAATGGAAAACATCATCTTTAGTTCAGATTTTTCAGCCCAGTCAGATTTAATATATTGCAGTGAAAATCAGATTAAACAAGCATGCGTTGCCATTCTTGTAAATGCTTCTGAGGCAGTTTCGGAGAACGGAGAAATTCTTATCAGAACATTTAATCCCGATACGGATAATATAAGACTTGAAATCATCGATAATGGATCAGGCATTGCTCCTGAAGACATTCCGCATATTTTCGAACCTTTCTTTTCGGCAAAGCATAAAACAAGTGGTATTGGCCTGGGCCTTGCAATTGCTCATGGCATTGTCATAAGCCATAAGGGGAAAATAGAAGTAGAATCTAAACTGGGAAAAGGAACAATAATATCCGTAATCTTGCCTTTGATTAAAAATTAATTAGAAAACAATGGCAGCAAAAATTTCTATATTAATAGTCGACGATGAAGAATCGGTAAGGGATTCTTTATACAATTGGTTCATAGAAGACGGGTATAACGTCGAATGTGCCGAAAATGCAAAAGAGGCGTTATCAATCCTTGAATCCAGGAATTTCGATATAATTCTGGCAGATCTCAAGATGCCGGGAATGGATGGATTGGAAATGCAAAGAAGAATTAAATCCTTAAACAAGGATTCCATCGTTATTATTATGACAGCGTTTGCATCTGTTGATTCCGCAGTCCGGGCTTTAAAAGACGGTGCGTATGATTATATTACAAAACCATTTGACCCTGATGATTTGTCACATTTAATCCGTAATGCTACAAAACAGATTACTTTAAAAGCAGAAAATGAAGCGCTAAAGAAAGTCGTTTCCCTTGAAAATGTAGATGATATTATTGGGAGCAGTGCAACAATGATGAAGGTTCTTAAGGAAGTTGAGAGTGTGGCGCAATCAAATTCCTCAGTGATAATTATTGGTGAAAGTGGCACGGGTAAAGAGCTTATTGCCAGGGCTATACATTCCAATTCTCCGCGTAAATATTTTCCCATGGTTAGTGTTCATTGCGGGGCATTGACCGAAAGTTTACTGGAAAGTGAATTATTCGGGCACGAAAAAGGGGCTTTTACCGGAGCCATGTACAATCGTAAAGGAAGGTTTGAAATGGCCGATGGCGGCACAATCTTCCTTGATGAAATTGCCACCATCTCGACTAAAATGCAGATAGAATTGCTTCGTGTTCTTGAAACAAAGAGTTTTATACGGGTGGGTGGAAATAAGGAAATTACATCCGATTTCAGGGTAATATGTGCCACAAACAGGGATTTGAAAAAAATGGTGGAAAACGGGACTTTCCGGGAAGATCTTTATTATAGGCTGAATGTTGTGAGTATTATTGTTCCGCCACTCAGGGAAAGAACTGAAGACATTCCCATGCTCGTGGATTATTTTATTAAAAAATACTGCACATCAATGAGCAGGGACCTTATTACCATTGACCCTGCAGCATTAGCCCGTTTGGAGGAGTTTGAATTTCCCGGGAATGTGCGGGAACTTGAAAATATGATCGAGCGTGCAATTGTAATAGGAAATGGTAAAGAAATTCATCTTAAAGACCTTCCGTTGGGTAAAGATATTTTGAACAGTACTGTGGAAAGCCTGGATGATCATGAAAAGAAACACATTCTTCAAATTCTTAATAAATATAACTGGAACATTTCCCGTTCGGCAAAAGCTTTAAAAGTTGACAGGGTAACCCTTTACAATAAAATTAAGAAATACGACTTAAAGCAGATTGAATGAATCGCAAAATATCACTTTAATTTCTTTTGGGTATTTCGAGAAAGATTTTCTTGAGAAGATTGCTGGCGCAGTGAAGCAGGAATTTCTTTTTCCAGTGAATATTAAAGAAGGTCGTATTGATTTAAGTGAATTTTATGGTCCCGGCCGAAGACAATACGATGGAATCAAACTATTGAAGGCAGTGGATTCAATGTTCCCTTCTGAATCGATAAAGACCCTGGGATTATTTAATGTGGATCTTTTTATTCCTATTCTGACATATATTTTTGGACAGGCATATTTAAAAGGACGCAGCGGGATCGCTTCAACATATCGGCTTAAGAATGAGCTATATGGAATGAGACAGGATGAAAATTTGCTTCATGACCGCTTCAGAAAAGTATGCATTCATGAACTTGGTCATGCATTTGGATTAATACACTGCCATACCCCCACCTGTGTCATGAAATCCAGCACATATGTTGAGGATATAGATTTAAAACATCACAACCTTTGCATCAAGTGTCGTAATGAGATAGGAATACTTTAAGTCCGTCTTCTCAATTCATACCTTTCCCTTACCTCTGCTTCCCTGCTCTTATCTGAAATATAAATAATTGTTCTGCCACCGTCAAGTATTACAGGATATTTACCAACTGTTGACCCTGTTAAAAGTTTTGAATCGGGGATCTTAAATGAATAATTTGCCAAAATTTTACAGATTTGCCACAAGATACGGCTTTTAATTGATCTATTCAAAATATTTTACATAAAATGGATTATCAGTCCAAAAGCAAGTAAAAGGGTAATATTCAGGATTGTTTTCATAGCCAGGAATATAGATGCTAATAACCATCATTTTGACGGAATACGCCTCCCGCGAGGTCGATTTCGGTTTGCGGAATTGGTAAAAACCCTTTTGTTGCGCTGTTGAATGTGACATCGTATACCACCTGGTCATCTGTATATTTAGGGCCCCGCAAGCCGATTACGGTAAATTCCTGGTTTGCGTAAGCCATACCGCGCCTGATGACATCGAAATAACGTATTCCCTCGAGCGACAATTCGAGTCGGCGCTCTTTTAAGATATTATCAAGTGTTGCAGGTATGCTGCCTAATCCAACCCTGGCTCTCACACGATCGAGGTGCCCTTGTGCGTTCGGACTGCCAAGTTCTGCTGCCATCAGCAGGACGTCTGATAAACGGATAACGCGGAAATTGCAGGTCCTGTTGAGTTCGAACTGACCATCGGCGCCCCAGTGCTCTGCATCTGAACTATATTTTTTTGAAAAGTAACCTGTGTGCTGGTAGCCTTCGGTAAGGGTGCCGTCGAGTTCTTCCTGCTTAACCACGGTGAATACCCGCCGGGGGTCATCTCCCATATCATCTATAAGTTTCTGGCTGACCGTGCCGAAGCTCCATCCGCGGTTCCAGTCACTTGAAAGTGCAACCCTGGGCCCCTGCATCTGCGCGGCCAGGTTGCCTTCGCCACCGACGACATAGTACCAGTCCCACCATGGCGGGGTGTCGCCGTGTGAGATCTCAAATACGGATTCAATGCCGAATTCGCCGGCAAGCTTGAAATTGGTACTGTAATCCGCGAAGAGATCATGGCCGCTGTTGGTGATCACGTCTTCGAGGAACTCAAGGGCATTAGCCTTGTCAACGACCAGTTCACCGGCCTGGAGCTCAGCTCCGTAAACGCCGTTGTAGAACAGGTAGACCCTTCCGAGGAGGGATTCAGCAGACCATTTGCTTACCCTGCCTGCTTCTGCTGCCGGGATCGAAGTTGGGAGGACTGCAGCAGCTTCCACAAGGTCAAGCGCGATCTGGTCGTACACTTCCTTCGGGGTCTCCTGGTCCTGGTTGTATTCCGACGGCCCTTTGATCGTGGCCGTCAGCAACGGGATATTTTCAAAGAACCGTACAAGCTCAAAATGGAAGTAAGCGCGCAGGAATTTACATTCTGCGATCATCCTTGCTTTTTTATCATCCGACATCGTGATCTGGTCCATCTTTTCCATGAGCAGATTGGCCCTGTATATCCCGACATAATTCTTCATCCAGGTCGCCTTGACGAGCAAATTGGTTGTGGGGATGTTGTAGGTGTTCAGCTCATTTTCATCCATCCCGTCATTCGGATCGGATCCTCCTGCATAGGAGTCATCCGAAAGGATATCGGAAACGGTGCAGAAAGGTGCCCAGGACACGCCGGGCATCTGATCCCAACCTAATGCGTCGTAGACTGCGGTAAGGGCCATCATGGCGTCATCTTCGGTCTGGTAAAAATTGGTGCTCACTTCGCGGTCCAGGGGCTGGCGGTCAAGAAATTCCTCGCTGCATCCCACGGCAAGCATGACAAGCACGATAACCGAAAGCGGGTATAAAATATATTTTTTCATTTTTTCCTGGTTTTTAAATTAGAATGAAATGCTTGTTCCAAACCTGAACGTCACGGCAGCCGGGTAAATACCGCGGTCGATGCCGATATTTAATGAACTCATGGCACCGATTTCAGGGTCAGCCCCGCTGTATCCTGTAATGGTGACGAGGTTTTCAGCAGAGATGTAAAATCTCCAGGATGAACTTTTGATGCGTTCCAGGAATTTTTTCGGAAGGGTATACCCGATCTGGATATTCTTAAGACGCAGGTAATCGCCATTCTCAATATAAAGATCAGATACCTGGTAATTTTTATTGATATCACTCCAGGTATACCGCGGGATATCATCTGATGTCCCCTCGCCCGTCCAACGGTCAAGCGCTGAAACCGGCCTGTTGGTGTAGAGGAGGTCCTGGCGCTGCGCCCCGTTGAAGATCTGGTGGCCAAAAGCACCGGTGAACAGGAATGAGAGATCGAAGTTCATGTATTCGATACCTCCATTAATACCGAGGGTCCACTCAGGAGACGGGTTTCCGATGAAAGTGCGGTCTTGATCATCAATCTTGTCATCCCCATTGACATCCACAAACCTGACATCTCCCGGAACTGCATTGGGTTGCAAGGGGATACCGTTACTACCGTAATGCTGGTAGATTTCGTTCTGATTCTGGAAGATACCATCGGTTTTGTAGCCATAGAAGTAAGCAATCGGCATTCCTTCTTCACAACGTTCAACAGGGCCTGCAATTGCCCAGGATGCACCCCAGAGTTCGCCTTGCTCGTTACCGATCTTAGTCATCTTGTTCTTGTTGTAAGCAGCATTCACACCGGCATAGTAATGGATCTTCTTCACGTAATGCCTCCAGTTGACAGACATTTCAACACCTTTGTTCTGAACGCTTCCTACATTGGCGACTGGGGGATTGTTGCCGACATACCCGGGGATCTCAATACTTTCCAGCAGGTCTTTGGTATTTTTGATGTAGTAATCGACCGTTGCAGTCAGCCTGTTGTTGAACAAGCCTGCATCGAGGGCGACATCAATCTGCTCAGACTCCTCCCATTTGATATCGGCATTTTCAATATATCCAGGTGAAGCGCCTGTCTGACTTCCGCCGCCGAAGATGTAGCCACGGCTTTTGTCAATGGTTGATACATACTGGTAATAGCCAATTCTGTCGTTACCATTGATACCCCATGAAGCCCTTAACTTCAGGAAGTCCACCGGTCCAAGCTTCGGCATGAAGCTCTCTTCGGTCAGCATCCAGGACACTCCCAATGACGGGAACCATCCGTAACGGTTGTTCGGTCCGAAATTTGAAGAGCCGTCACGACGAATGATCCCGGTAAAGGCATACCTGCTCTTATAGTCATAGGTGACCCTGCCGAACACCGAGAACAAAGCATAAGAACTTGCACCGCCACGGGCTCTCCAGGCGCTATCGGTGGCCATGTCCAGGTAAACATTGTCGGGATCAGTGAGCGGGACATCGGCATTGAACCCGTTGAGGTTTTCAGAATTGTCTTCTTTTGCTGTTGTGCCGACAAGTGCAGAGAAATTGTGATCCTTTATCTTCTTGCTGTAAGACAATGTATTTTCCCACTGCCAGTTGAAAAAACGCTCCATGCTCTTGTAGACCGTCGTCTTATTAACATTTTTCTGGGCGTCATTGAGGTAATAAAGCGGAGTGTAGGTGTCCCAGTGGACATACGCCAGGTCGGATCCAAGACTTGACCTGAATTTCAATCCTTCAATAAAGGTAATTTCTCCGTAGATGTTCCCCACGAATTTATCAACCCGGGTCTCACCGGTCTGGATTTCCAGTAACGCCATCGGATTCACGACTTCTGCACCGACTAAATCGGAAATACCGTAAACCATTCCATCGGAGGTGGTTACAACCGGCTGGGTTGAATATGGCTGGTCGTTGAGCTCAGCCGTATCGGTTTCGTACAGCGGGGTCAGTGGGTCGAGATTCAAGGCGCTGCTGTATGCCCCGTTAAATGACTGGTTGCTTGCGATACCCCTCCTGTACAGGTACGAATAAGCGAGGTTGCTCCCGAAAGTAAACCAATTGGTAGCTTTGACATCGCCGTTCAGCCTTGCTGATATACGGTCAAACTGTGACTTTTCACCGCCAATGATACCCTGTTGTGAAAAATACGAGACCGAGGAAGCATAAGTAGTCTTATCATTACCACCTGCAATGCTGAGATCATAATTCATGATCGGGACATTCTTGGTGAAGAGGAGCTCCTGCCAATCGGTATTAGCATTTGATACTTCATTCAGGTCGAAAGGTTCGGTTTGGTTGGCATTTCTTGCTCCTTCGTTCATCAGCATGCGGTACTGGTCCGCATCCATCATTTCAATGGTTTTGCCGACGTTCTGGATGCCGTAATAGGTCGAAAAATTCAGGCTGGTTCCGCCACCGGCTTTTCCTCCTTTCGTCGTGATGAGCACCACGCCATTGGCAGCCCTGGCCCCGTATATGGCAGCGGAAGCGGCATCTTTCAGCACATCGATCGACTGGATGTCGCTCGGGTTGAGGTAGTCAAGCCCGCCTACAACCATGCCATCGACAACGTACAGCGGGTTAGAATCCATGGTAGTGCCAGTTCCGCGGATACGCACCGTAGGTGCTTCACCGGGCTGGCCCGACATCTGCGTCACCTGCACCCCGGCCGCCTGGCCCTGCATGGCCTGCTCGACGCGAAGAACCGGGATTTTTCCTATTTGCTCTGCATCCACCGTGGCAATGGCGCCGGTAACGACTTTCTTCTTCTGCGTGCCGTAACCGATGACCACGACTTCATCGAGCTCTGTCTGGTCAGAATACAGATTTACATCGATTATCGCACGCCCGTTGATAGGTATTTCAATTTTTTTATACCCGATAAAAGAGAATATCAGGGTGTCTTTATCACTCGAAACCGTAAGGCTGTAATTGCCTTTTACATCGGTGATGGTGCCATTGGTTGTGCCCTTTTCCAGTACAGTAGCACCAGGTATGCCCGTCTCAGTAATGCCATCGTTCACAGTTCCGGTAACGGTTTGCTTTTGGGCAATTAAACCGGTTGTGAGACAAATGAAAATGACGGGAAAAATTAATTTGTAAAAATGTTCCTTCATCTGCTTAGCTGTTAATGATTACTATTATTTTTGAAACACACGGATATAATCCACCTTCATTTGTTGGGGGAATATGGTGGAAGCATCGGGATTTCCCGGCCAGATTCCTCCGACGGCCACGTTGAAAATGAAGAAATGCTCATTGTGGAACTCGCTTAACGCCGGAGGCGTGATATCGATAGTGAAATACTGCTGATTATCGACGAAGGACATGATCTGGTTCTCGTCCCAGACAATCGAAAAGACATGATATTTCTCGTGGAAATTTTTACCGGTTGAGGTATAGCTTAGTCCATAGCTGGCATAGCCGTTGCCGTCGTCCCAATGCAGCGTACTGTGTACCGTTTTTTCCCTGCCTGATCCTCCGATCATTTCCATGATATCAATTTCGCCGCATTTGGGCCAGCCAACGTTACTGATATTGTTGCCCAGCGTCCATAACGCCGGCCATAGGCCCTGTCCTTCAGGTAATAACGCCCTGATATCCACCCGTCCGTATTTGAATGATTTTTTATTTTGCGTGATCATCCTGGCAGAAGTGTAGTTGTTGCCCCCGTAATTTTCTTTCCTGGCTTCAATGGTCAGGACATCATCGGCCACCCAGGCATTCTCCTCACGGTAATATTGCAGCTCGTTGTTGAACCAGTTGCCGCCGGTCTCGAAGGTCCAGTTTTCTACATTGACACTGCTTCCGTTAAATTCATCCTGCCAGACCAGCGTGTAGCCGTCATACGTTACCGGGCTGAAATAGCCGCTATCCAATGGTACCTGTTCATTTGGCAACACCGAAATTGTTATGGTCCTGTTCGCTTTGATATACCTGCCGGATTCTCCATAAGCCCTTACGGTAATATCGTATTGCCCATCGCCTTCAAAGGTGTATTCAAAATAACCCGTTTCATTAACCTCTGCCGGCGCGTCAGCATTCCCCACAAACAGCTGGTATTGCACCGCATTGTCTGCAATGGCCTGGATAACCACTTCCCCGGTTTCGTTATTGATGGATACGACTGTTACCGTCAGGTTCGACGGATCATGGGTATTGTCGGGGCTGTCGTTCTTATCACAGAAGACAAGAAGGAATGATAAAAGGATAGAAACCATCGCAATCAGGATAAAATTAGAAACCTTCATATCTTTTCTTTATAACGGGAGCTATGTAATAGCAAATTCAAATTTACATTAAAATATACCTTGCGTTTCATAAAATAGAAACAAAATATGTGATTTTGATTGTTTCTCGCTGATTCTCGCAGATCAGGACGCAGATACACGCAGATTTTCTTAATGCGCCTTTGTGGTAAAACACATATGACACCATTTCTTAAACACGGAAAATCAGGGAGAACTTTGGTAAATAAATGTTAATTATATATTCTTCCTTATCTATTTTTTTAAATTTGTTTAATCAATACTCCGGTAAAAATTTAACAATGAATTTAACAATGACATGTTTGTAAAAACCTGCTTGATAGGCTGAAGCCAAAAGAGAAAAGCATCTGCTTTGTTGTTAACCAAAACGACAAAACAAAATGCTTCTCAATAAAGCTGAAAGCCTTATCACTGCAATAATAGCAAAGATTGGCAAAACTACCAAACCTACACAAAAATTTATTCAACACATTTTGATCCTTTACATGGGACTCCGAGGCAAATACAACTTTATTAACATGGCCAGGTATGGCAGCTACGAAGAAAAGACCTACCGGAACCAAATGGAAAAATCGTTTGATTTTGCAGCCTTCAACACGGAACTGATTCTGGAAAGCTGTTCGAAGGAGCTTATATTGGCTTACGACCCGTCTTACCTTTCGAAGAGTGGGAAGAAAACGCCTCATGTCGGCAACTTTTGGAGCGGGACAGCACAAGCAGTGAAGCGGGGTATTGAGATCGGGTCTGTTGCTGTTGTTGATATTGCCAATGCCACTGCCTTCTCGCTGGAAGCTGTCCAGACACCTTTGATCCCAAAGGACATAAACCGGGAAGAAAACTCGATCGATCATCACCTTGGTGTCATTTTAAACCGTGTAAAAGAAGCAGAGAAACTGAACATTAAATACCTTGCCGTTGACGGGTACTTCGCAAAAGTAAAGTTTATTAACGGTATAACCGAAAACTCCCATCTCCAGGTCATCAGTAAGTTCAGACCGGATGCTAACCTTCGATATACATACCATGGCCCCAAGCATATCGGCAGAGGGCGACCCAAACTATATGCCGGAAAAGTGAACACAAATTTCATTGATCGCCGCAGAATCAGGTATTGCTTTGACATAGATGAGAATACATGTGTGTTTTCAGGCATTGTTTACAGCATTAGTTTAAAACGACAGGTTCGGATTGTTTATATTGAACACTACGGCCAGGACAATTATGCAAAAGGTCATGCCATCCTGTTTTCAATTGATCTGAGTTTGAGCCCTGAAAAAATCTTGCTTTATTACAAACAGCGATTTCAAATTGAGTTTTTGTTTCGCGATGCAAAAAACTTCGCAGGTCTGGAAAACTGCCAGGCAAGGAGTGTAAATAAGATAAACTTCCATGTGAATGCATCGCTTACTACAGTTTCTTTAGCAAAAGCTCTCCATTATCTTCCCATTCCGAAAGAACAACGGGAAAGCTTTTCTATGCTTGATGTTAAAACAATGTATTTCAACCAATATATCACTGATTTTATTTTTTCAAAGTTAGCTCTCGACCTGAGTTGCGAAAAAATCCGTCTGTTATATGATGAGTGTTTGAGCATCGGGAGGTTAGCTGCTTAAAATTTTACCGGAGTATTGTTTAATAATTAAAACCGATTATTCTAACTTTTAAATCAAACAGCTATGAAAAAAGGAATCTTTCTGTCACTTTTTGTTTTACTATCACTTACCATTAACACTGGTTGTGACAAGCTCGATATTACCGAGGATCTTGAATTTGAAATAGAGTTTGTGGCCAATTCTGCAACTGCCGCATTTAGTGATGAAGAAATCTTTGATGCAGCCGTATATAGTTCTGTAATTGCCGATTATGGCGACAAGATCACGAAAATCGAAATCACCGAAATCACGGTCTGGCTGACCTCTTTCAACGGTCCTACCGGGCAGAAGATCGTCAGTTCAACATTGTCGGTTGCTGATGAATTTGGGGCGGGGGAAGAAATTATATGTACTGTTGCCGATCAGGATCTTCAGTCAATCCTGAACAACCCGATACCCCTCACCGTGAACCAGGCCGGGATTGATCGTTTTGCCGGACTGATCAAGAATAGCCCGCACAAGGCACTTGTTAAAAATGTTGGCACGGCCAGCAGCGCTCCGATCGATTTCGTGTGCAAGTTCAAATTCAAGGTGAAGATGACGGCGAACCCGCTGTAGGAGACAATTTGGTTCGATTATTGTAGTTTTTCCATCCATCCGGTACCCCGGATATGCTATTATTAGTAATTATTAAACGAACCAAATTTATTAAAATGAAAACGTTCAAAAAGTCCGGGAAAGCTTTTTTACTGCTTTCCGTTATCGTGGTTGTGTTTTCCCATCTTTCTTTTGCCCAGGATCAATTCCGCCTTTCGGATTATAAAAATCCGGACTATCGCTGGCAAAAGCTTGATCTCGGTTTTGCACTTGGAGGTAATAACAATTATTATAAACAAGAGATTGAAAGGGGAATAACGGAAAAGAAAAATTCTGACAGGATTAACGGCGGATTGGATATTGATTATTACGCAACAAAGAATTCCGAATTCTACCAGGGATACCAGGATTTCATTCTATATGGCGATGTTTTATCCTCCCATAACAATAACATGGATGTCACGAATGATCTGGAAGATGACCAGAAATCCAATCAACAGAATATTATCCTGCTTGCCCGAACTGTGAACCGTTTTTACGACAAAAGTAAACGGTTTGCTGAAATCGATTTAAATTTTGATGGCAGGTTGAATCATTCACTTCATAAATATTCAGCCGACCAGGAATACCTTCCTTATGTTAACAAAAGAACAGATTTCGAATACACTTTATCAGCCTCTATTCCACTGCTTATCGGCAAAGGAAGGATTGAAGAGGTGCAGGATGCACGACTGGCTGTATATATCCTGGATGATCTTAGAAAATCAGGCGACCTGAAAAGGGCGCCAACCAGTGAAGAAACGCTGGCACTTGCCCGGTTCATTACCCAAACCAAAAATCAACGTTTCTTTGATTCACGAATCAGGAAAATAGCTGAAATTACGGCCATCGACTCCTTTTTGACTGTATTGGACCTGAAAGCTCAATCAGATGCAAGCTATTTCACCCTGCTGAATGATAACTGGGACAATGCCAACGGCCCGGTTCGCAGTACCGGCGGCCGTTTTTCATTCGGACTGGTACCGGGTATTGAATTGTCTTTAGATGAATCGAAAAATTACTATCGTGATACACTTAATAATCCTGAAATCATTGAAAGCTACACGCATAAAAGCAAGTATTACACGAATTCATGGGGTCTGGATTTTGTGACCGGATATGTATGGGAAAAACCGGCGAACCTTTACTGGCAGCATACGGTGAATGCTGATCTGTCGTACTCGTTATTCTATCAACAAATGAACAGCAAAATCTATGATATGGACATATTGACCGACGAGCTAAAAAGCAGGCTTAACTCACCAAACCTAAAATTAAGGCTTCGTTATGCGATCGGGTATTATCCGAATTCCCGAACCCATTTCAGGCTGGGTATTAATACCAGCTTTAATCAATATTGGGGCGACGAGAAAATTAGTGATGACCCGGAAAAAGATGTGGGCAAAACTCTGGTAAATAGCGATTTATATTTGGCCTGCTATTATTATATCTCGCCTCAACTCAGGTTTTCGTTAAATATCAACAGTACCTATTTATTTACCAAAAAGAACCAGGAACTGCCGGATGATATTTATGGTGATGAGATTACGCATTATATGAATAACAACATCGGTGCCAGATTGACCTACAGTATTTTTTAGCTGAATTTTTCAAAATATCCCTGACAAGAATAATATTAAATTTGCACCTCACACCCACACTTCACTTGCACACCTCACACCCACACCCTCTTCGGGGTATTAGCTCAGCTGGCTAGAGCGCTACATTCGCATTGTAGAGGCCACCGGTTCGAATCCGGTATACTCCACCGAACATGGACGCGAACATGGACGATTTTACATGGACGATGTACCATTTAACATTTAAATGAAAAATCGTCCATTGTCTTCAATATTTTTCTTTAGAACCATTTTAAATATTAACTTTGTCGCGGTCTAAACCATACACCATGACCGGATTATTACCTATCTCCATTCATCTGCCTATGTGCATGCGCTGAGCCTTCACCAGTTTCTGGAAGTGAAGGCGCTACGTATTCAGTTCAAAGTTCAAAGGGCAAAGTTCAAAGTTCATGTTTCAAAGTTGAATAATTTTCAAATTTCCAATTTCAAGTTTTAATATACCGCAATGGATATTTACCACGAAATAAAAAGACGGGTATTGGTGCTGGATGGGGCAATGGGAACCATGATCCAGCGGTATAAGTTTTCAGAAGCTGATTACCGGGGGGAGCGGTTCCGCGATTATCACCGCGACCTGAAAGGCAATAACGACCTGCTATCGATTACGCAACCGCATATCATCCTGGAAATACACCATGCTTACCTCGAAGCCGGAGCCGATATCATCGAAACCAATACGTTTAATGCCAATTCGATCTCCCAGGCCGATTACGGAATGGAGTCCCTTGCCTATGAGCTGAACCGGGCCTCTGCTGAGATTGCCCGAGCCTGTGCCGATGAGTTCACCCGCCTGAACCCTGGTAAGCCCCGTTTCGTGGCCGGCGCACTTGGTCCGACCAATAAAACCGCCTCCCTTTCGCCCGATGTCAATGACCCGGGTTACCGCGCTATTTCCTTTGAACAGCTTTATAATGCTTATTACACCCAGGCGGAAGGCTTGCTCGACGGCGTCGTCGATACATTGCTGGTCGAAACTATCTTTGACACCCTAAACGCCAAAGCAGCTTTATTTGCGATACAAGACCTGCTTGAAAAACGCGGAATCAAAATACCCATAATGGTTTCCGGGACCATCACCGACCTAAGTGGAAGGACCCTTTCGGGCCAGACCGTCGAAGCATTCCTCAATTCGGTTTCGCACGTCGACTTATTCAGCATTGGCTTTAACTGTGCTCTTGGCGCAAAGGAACTACGGCCGTTTGTCGAAGAGATCGCCCACAAGGCCCCTTTCTATACCAGCGTTTACCCTAATGCAGGATTGCCTAACCAATTCGGCGAGTATGACGATACGCCGGAGGAGATGTCATCTCAAATAAAAGACTTTATCGAAAACCGGTTTATCAATATTGTTGGAGGGTGCTGCGGGACTACGCCGGAGCATATCCGGGCGTTTGCCAGAATTGCGGAAAATGCTGTGGTAAGAACGGTTCCCCAACCGACTGATTCCCTCAAACTCAGCGGACTTGAGCCATTGGTGTATTTCCCGGGAAGCAACTTCATTAATATCGGCGAGCGGACCAACGTGGCCGGTTCGAAGGTTTTTGCCCGGCTCATACGGGACGAGAAATTTGAGGATGCGCTTATCATTGCCCGCCAGCAGGTTGAGAACGGCGCCCAGGTGATCGATATCAATATGGACGATGCCATGCTCGATGCCGAAAAGTCGATGGTCAGGTTCCTGAACCTGCTTTCTGCCGATCCCGACATTGCCCGCGTGCCGGTCATGATCGATTCTTCCAAATGGCCGGTGATCGAAGCAGGGCTGAAATGCTTGCAGGGTAAGGCCATCGTGAATTCCATCAGTCTTAAAGACGGTGAAGAGGCTTTTAAAGATAAAGCCCGGAAGATCAAAAAATATGGCGCTGCTGTCATCGTGATGGCTTTTGATGAAGAGGGACAGGCGGTCACTTTTGAACGTAAAACCGAAATTTGTAAAAGAGCTTACCGAATCCTGACGGAGGAGATAAATTTTCATCCTTCCGACATCATCTTTGATCCTAATGTGCTGACTATTGGCACGGGCATGGATGAACACAACAACTATGCGATCGACTTCATCAATACAGTGAAGTGGATCAAGCAAAACCTTCCGCATGCCAAGGTTAGCGGCGGGATCAGCAACCTCTCTTTTTCTTTCCGTGGTAATGATACCCTAAGGGAAGCGATACATTCGGCATTTCTTTATCATGCTATCCGTGCCGGGCTGGATATGGGGATTGTCAATGCCGGGAACCTGCCGGTTTATGATGAAATCCCCGGGGATTTGCTTCAACTGGCCGAGGATGTCATCCTGAACCGCCGCAAGGACGGAACGGAAAGGCTGATCGCTTATGCCGAGAAAATGCAGGCTAAAACAGATAAGCAGGAAAAGGTCGAAGAATGGCGATCGGCCAGTGTGCAGGAACGCCTGAAACATGCCCTGGTCCGTGGGATCCTGGATCATATCGCGGAGGATACTGAAGAGGCGAGGAGCCATTATCCGCGGTCGCTGGATGTAATTGAAGGACCACTGATGGATGGGATGAACATCGTGGGCGACCTGTTTGGCTCCGGGAAGATGTTTCTGCCTCAGGTGGTTAAGAGCGCGAGGGTGATGAAGAAAGCGGTGGCGGTGCTGGAGCCATGGCTACAAGCAGAAAAGAGGGAATCTGCAGCTAAAAGTTCGCAGTTCGCAGTTCGCAGTTCGCAGTCCGCAGTCAGGGAAAATACAGATAAACAAGAACCGGGAACTGGGAACCGGGAACCGGGAACTTCACGAAGGATATTACTTGCCACTGTAAAAGGCGATGTGCACGATATCGGAAAGAACATCGTCGGGGTGGTGCTGGGATGCAACAACTACGAGGTGATTGATCTCGGTGTGATGGTACCGGCGGAAAAGATCCTGCAGACGGCGAAAGAGAAGGAAGTCGATGTGATCGGCCTGAGCGGGCTTATCACACCGTCTTTGGAAGAAATGGCCCATGTGGCTTCAGAAATGCAGCGGCTTAAATTTGATATCCCTCTCCTGATCGGCGGGGCCACGACCTCTGAGATCCATACGGCTGTGAAAATCGCCACACAATATGATCATCCTGTCATTCATGTCAGGGACGCCTCGCGCTGCGTGGGGGTCCTTTCAAATCTCTTATCTCCCGAGAATAAAGAAAAGTATGTCAGGGAGATCAGTAATAAATATTCAGAGCTGAAGACCAGGCACGAAAACCGGAAAAGTGAGGATGTCTTCATTACTCTGGAAGAAGCCAGGGCAAACCGCCTGAAAATCAACTGGAACGAAGTACTGGTCACAAAGCCTGCTTTCATTGGAAATCGTTCATTGATTGATTATCCATTAGAGGAATTGCGGAATTATATCGACTGGACCTTCTTCTTCCATTCCTGGAAAATCCCGGGGAAATACCCGGAAATCTTCAATGACCCGTTAAAAGGGGAGGAAGCAAGGAAATTATTTAACGATGCACAATACATGATTGAAGAAGTAATTTCAAAAAAGATGTTGCAGGCAAATGGGGTTTTCGGATTTTATCCTGCCCGGTCCGTTGGTGAAGATGTGTTAATTTACAAGGATGAACAAAGGAAGAAGCAGCTCTCTGCCTTACATTTTCTCCGTAACCAGGAGAAAAAGGAAGAAGGTATTCCAAACCTCAGCCTGGCAGATTTCATCGCACCACAGGCTTCCGGGATCATGGATTACATTGGTATTTTCGCAGTCACGGCTGGGATTGGCATTGAAAAATGGGTGAAACATTACGAGAACGCACTTGATGATTATAGCAGCTTCATGCTCAAGTTCATGGCTGACCGGCTTGCGGAAGCATTTGCCGAGCGGCTTCATGAGCGGGTCAGGAAGGAATTCTGGGGTTATGTACCCGATGAAAACATTCCGGTGTCGAATTTGTTAAAGGAAGAATATCAAGGCATAAGGCCGGCACCGGGTTATCCGGGATGCCCGGAGCATTCGGAAAAAAGGACGATATTTAATTTGCTGGATGCGGAGCAAAATGCGGGTATAACTTTGACAGAGAACTTTGCCATGTATCCGGCAGCGGCAGTTAGCGGCTATTATTTCAGCCATGAATTTTCGAGGTATTTTAACCTTGGAAAGGTTTCGGAGGAACAGGTGGAGGATTATGCCAGAAGGAAGAACATTCCTGTTGAATTGGCGAAAAAGTATTTAAGACAGAATTTGTTAGAAGAATAATATGATAAAATTTCTCGCAGATTAACGCTGATAAATATGCAGATTTTCGCAGATTTAAAATCTGCGTTTATCAGCGTACAAATCTGCGAATATCTGCGAGAAACATAAAAAAACCATGCGAGTAGTAGAAGCCATAGAAAAATCGAAAAAACCACTTTTCACCTTTGAGATCCTGCCCCCGGTGAAAGGCAACGATATTCATTCCATATACCGGGCCATTGACCCGCTGATGGAGTTTGAGCCTTCTTTCATCGAAGTGACTTATCACCGGGAGGAGATCACATACAAAGAGCTGTCCGACGGAAACATAGAGAAGAAAGTTCTCCGCAAACGGCCGGGAACAGTAGGAATTTCTGCAGCTATCAAGTACAAGTACAAAGTGGAGGTGGTCCCGCATATCATTTGTGGCGGATTTAACCGGGAAGAGACCGAAAACGGCCTTATCGACCTTCATTTTCTTGAGATATACAATCTACTGGTCATCCGGGGAGATAACCTTCCCGGTGACAAATTCTTCAAACCCGAAAAAGGCGGAAACCAATATGCCGTCGACCTGATCCGCCAGATCATGGACCTGAACCGAGGTATTTACCAGGATAATGAGCTGGTAAACAATTCCCAGACAAATTTTACTGTCGGTGTGGCCGGTTACCCGGAAAAACATTCCGAAGCACCGAACCTGACAACCGACATCAAACACCTGAAAGAAAAGATTGATGCCGGCGCCGAGTATGTTGTCACCCAGATGTTTTTTGATAACCGCAATTTTTTTGAATTCGTCAGTCAATGCCGGGAGGCCGGGATCACGGTGCCAATCATTCCCGGATTAAAACCAATCGCAACGATAGGGCAGCTTAACACCTTACCCAAGACCTTCGGTATTTCCATTCCTGAAGATTTGCAGAAAGAGGTTGAAAAATGCAAAGACAACCGGGCAGCGCGCCAGGCAGGAATCGAGTGGTGCCTCATGCAATCCAAAGAGCTCATGAAAGCAGGCGTTCCGGCGCTTCATTATTTTACCATGGGGAAGTCTGATAATATCCGGGAGATTGTGAAAGAAGTACTTTAGTTAGTTTTGAATTTTAAGTTAGGGACTTAGATAAGTTCTGAGTTCTGAAATTTAAGTTCGGGAATTTTATCAATTCAAAAAGCGTAACCGATTACGAATCAGGTTATTTAGAATCTTTATAAATATCTGACTATCTGAATCAATCGTTTAATTTTTTTTACTTTTATATCGTTTTAAAAACCTGAATTAAAAAAAGTTAACTATGAAAAAGCTCTACTTCTCTACCTTTTTATGTGTGATCAGCCTGGGATTGATGTCACAGCCTGTAGCCCGTCAGCAGGTCATACTGGAGATCGGCACAGGTACCTGGTGCCAATATTGCCCGGGAGCGGCCATGGGCGCTGATGATCTGATCGAGGCCGGCTGCCAGGTCGGCGTGATCGAATACCATAACGGGGATTCGTTTACAAATACGGCTTCCGATGCAAGAAATGCCTATTATAACATTCCAGGTTACCCGACGGCCCATTTCGACGGAGTTCTCGAATATGTCGGAGGCAGCAATACTCAAAGTATGTATCCTAATTATCTGCCGCTATACCAGCAAAGAATAGTAATTCCGAGCAATTTTACGATACAGATTTTCGGTCAGCATACCGGATCAACTTATGATGTTCAGTTAGTCATAACGAAAGAAAGTGGTACCTGGACTACTCTGACAGCCCAACTTGCACTGACAGAATCTGAAATCGTTTATTCATGGCAGGGACAAAATCAGCTGAATTATGTAGAAAGGCTCATGGCACCTGATCACCTGGGGACTCAGGTAGATTTTACCAGTGAAAACACGGTTGTTCTCAACCTTCAGTTCACGATAAGCTCAGATTGGGTGACAAATAACTGTGAAATAGTCGCTTTCCTGCAGAATGATGGCACCAAGGAAATCCTGCAAGGGAATAAAGTAGCTATTCCTAATCTTCAGCCAATGCCTGCAACAGCAGGTTTCGAATGCACAGACAATACACCGTGCATCACCACTTCGGTTGAATATGAAGATCAATCCTTAGGGGAAATCATTTCCTGGAACTGGGTTTTTGAAGGTGGAAATCCACCCACCTCCACGGTTCAAAATCCTGTGATTGCCTATAATGCACTTGGCCAGTATGATGTCCGGCTCATTGTTTATGACGGAGAAGTTTATGATACATTGCTTAATCCTGAGTACATCCTGGTTATTGCCCCGCCGGTACAACCCATGACACCCACAGGGCCGACGGTTGTCTGCCAGGGTTCATCAGGCTTCCAATACCTGACCAATAGCGTTCAGTGGGCTACAACTTATACCTGGTCAATAGATCCGCCGGCAGCCGGCACCATCTCGGGGCCTGATACAGTGGCACCATTCACGCTCGCTCCCGGATATCTCGGTCCTTACACAATCAAAGTCAGGGCCGACAATGGCTGCGGAACAGGCACCTGGTCTCAGGGGCTCAATGCAACAGCTCATTTCACGCCTGATCAATTTACCCTTTCAGAAGGAGGTGGTTATTGCGAAGGCGCCGAGGGTTTTGACCTGACACTCGATGGCTCCCAGCAAGGTGTCAATTACGAACTTTATCTGGATGGGGATGCCACCGGCCAGATCATGGCAGGCACCGGATCCGCGCTCGACTTTGGCTTCCAAACGGAGGAGGGGATATACACCTGCCTTGCCTACACGGATTATTGCGATAATGCCATGATTGGTAACGCTTATATCTACATGATCCATCAGCCGGTAAAGGCGGGTACTCCCACTGGATCTACGCAGGAATGCAACAATCACAATAATGTGACTTATACTACAGACGGAGCCATTAACGCAACTTCTTATTCATGGACCTTAACTCCATCAGGTGCCGGAATGATCACAGGTAACACTACGACGGCAATCATCGACTGGGATGATGCGTTTTATGGCATGGCATTTATCAGCGTAGTGGGTGTCAATTCCTGTTTCTCGGGGCCTCCATCCGATAACCTTAACGTAACGGTCAATGCTGCACCGCAGCCTGCCATTACCGGCGACCAGGAAGTCTGCGAGGAGGACCTTGGCATACTTTATTCAACTGCAGATAATAGTGGTAACACCTATACCTGGGAATTAGCCGGTGGTACTATTGCCAGTGGCGCCGGAACACATGAGATCAGCGTCAACTGGGGAAATCCGGGCTCAGGATATGTGAAGGTAACGGAAACGGATCCGCAAGGATGCACCGTCACCACGGCAAACTATGATATTTTCATCGATGACTGCCTGGGAATCGGCGAAGGCAACGGGCCTTCATTCAGTATCTTCCCCAACCCGGTAAAGGACGAACTTATTATCCGCTTTGCCGGTCAGGCAGCAGACAGCAGGATCGTTATTATAAACCAGCTCGGACAGGTTTTATATGACCATCAGACCGATGGGAACCAGCAGTTTGTGATCAATACGTCGACATTATCCAGAGGTGTTTATGGACTTCGGATGTATGGAGAAAATGGTAATTCGGAGAGGAAGTTTATTAAGGTAGAGTAGTTGACAGTTGACAGTTGACAGTAGGCAGTTGGAAACTTGAAATTTGAAATTTGGAGCTCTGGAATTTTTAACCCGAGATTGCAAATAGAACACCAAAATTCATCAAGGAATGGTTATCAAAGAAAGACCATTGGTGGGTTTTGCAAATGTTTAACCCCCACGGGGTAAAGACCTGATATTTTATAATTTACTACAATACCCCATGCCCTACAGGCAAGGAAACTGAAATTGAATATTGGCGTTGCATGTGAACGAATACCGCATTGCGGTTATAGTCTTGTAGCGAAAAAGGTAACAATTGGTTAAATTCCCCGGAGGGGATAAACAGCTAAACATTTAAAGGTTAGAAAATCCGATATTTCATCAACCCTCTTTTCTGCAAAAAATACCGGAAAGAAACCCCCAGCACCCCCATTCCGTATTTAATGCTCCGGCTCAGATTGATGGAAGAGGCATCATCGAAATACTTGGTCGGACAGGTGATCTCGGCGATCTCGTAACCGGCGTAGCAAATCTGGGCCAGCATCTGGTTGTCGAAGATGAAATCATCGGAGTTGGCCTGGTATTTAATTTTCAGAAGGACCTCACGTGAAAAGGCCCGGTAGCCAGTGTGATATTCCGAAAGTTTTTGCCTCATCAGGATATTCTGGGCGAGGGTTAGAAAACGGTTGGAAATATACTTATACAGCGGCATTCCTCCTTTTAGCGCCCCTTTTCCCAGGATACGCGAACCCAGAACAACCTGGTAGACATCGTTGGCGATAAGGTAACACATGCTGTGGATCAGACGGGGAGTATACTGGTAATCGGGATGCAGCATCACCACAATATCTGAATTGATCTCAAGTGCCTTATCGTAGCAACTTTTCTGGTTTCCTCCGTAGCCTTTGTTTTCCACATGCTCGATGATATACTTGATGCCAAGCTGTCTCGCCACATCGACGGTATTGTCCCTGCTGCGGTCATCTACCAGGATCACGTCATCCACAATATCAAAGGGTATTTCCCTGAAAGTCTGTTCGAGCGTTTTTTCGGCATTATAAGCCGGAAGCACAACACTGATCTTTTTCCCGTTGATCATAAACCAGGTTTTAGTTTTTCAGGATATCGCGCTGCAAAGATAAAACCGTTCTTCTCGTAAAGCACAATAAGCTGCGGATAAAGCCGGGAATATTCATCTTTTTTAATCATCTTATAAACAAAATAGGCAGGCTTGTCAATCAGCCCGTTTAAAAGCCATTCTTTATCGTAAGAAAGCGGATTATCCTGCGGCAGCTTTTTGCTATAGAACAAGTGGGCGTAGCTCTTGAAGCCGAGCGTGTTGATGTAGCAGTCTTCTTCGCTGTGCTGCCGGTAAAAATCCAGTGCCGCACGCTGGGTATAACCTTCAATTCTGCCGGTAAATACGAACATGGTGAAAAAAGTAAAGATGATCGTTGCGGTGAAAAGTGAGATAATCCTTGCATAAGGTTTTTTAAGGAAAAAGAAAGCCAGCACCCCGGCGATCAGGATCAACGCAACGAGCGCTTCCAGACCGGTCCAGCTTACGTCAGCCCGAAGATTCGCCATGGCGAAGGGATCTTTGATGATCCCGGAATTGATCAGCCATTCTTTTTGCAGCCCGGCAATAGTGAATCCGGCAATAACGATAATCCACAGGCTGGTGAAAGCTATGAGCAGAATTTTTGCCAGCCGGCTGAAACGGCTTTTCTCTTCCACTACCCGGTAAATCGCCAGGGAGGAGAGGTAAGTCAGTGGGAAATAAGCCAGGGACGAATAATGGATGATTTTGGTCTGTACGATTTCGAAAAGCACCACAACTATGAGCAGCAGGATGATAGAAGCCCTCCGCCATTCCCGCTGCAAAGGCAATTCGCCTGGTGAAGCCTTGAAACCATTAAAAAGAAAGGCCGATGCGGGGAAAACCCCAAACATGAGCACGACCACATGGTATAGTGGAAATCCACCGTGGCCGGCGTCTTTTGTGCTGAAAAGCCTGACCTGGTAAACGATGAAATCCTTCACCACATCGATATTTCCGGCTGCTATTTGCATCATGAACCATGATCCGCCCGTGAGCAGGATCCCGGCAAGGAAGAGCAGGATGTGGGTCAATTTGATATTCAGCCTGAATCGGACTGTAGGACGGTAAGACTGTAGGACTTTAGGACGGTAAGAGGGTAGGGATGAAATCAGGTAAACCAGGCCGGTAAGGCCGAATATCAGGAATGCAACGGGCCCTTTGGTCAGGATGGCGAGGCCGATGAAGAGGCCGGAGAGGAAGAGGGTGACTGGGTGACTGGGTGACTGGGTGACTGGGTGACTGGGTGATTGGGCGATGTAAAGAATGGCAAAATAAATGCCGGTAAAGATGAATAGATTGAACCAGGGGTCGATGATGCCCGACTTGAAATAGAAGAACGGAAGGACAGAACCTGCGTAAACCAGCGCCCAGATCATGCCCATCCTTTGATTGAATAACTTTTTACCGATCCGGAACAGGATGAGCAAAGTCACGATCCCGCAAACAGCATTGGGGAAGCGGGCCGCGAATTCATTTATGCCGAAGAGCTTCATCGACAGGACCTGCATCCAGATAAACAAGGGAGGCTTTTCCCAGAAAGGCTGATAATCTACCTGAACATTGAGGTAATCATGTGTAACGATCATTTCGCGGGCGATCTCGGCAAAATTGACCTCATCCCAGTCGAAAAGGGCGACTCTTCCCAGAAAAGGCATGAATAGTATGATCCCTGCAATGATAATTATCCAGTAAGATGAAAATATTTTCGGTTTGGTTTTCACTGAGATTGAGTCCCTTTCATCTTTACTTATATTCATCCCAGCTTTTTATTGCAATATTATCGATATCGACCTTACAGATGGAATAGATGAAAGCGCTGGCAAGCCGGGCATTGGTGATCAGCGGGATGTTGAAATCGACGGCACTGCGGCGGATGCGGTAATCGTTATCCAGTTCACTCTTACTGAGATTTTTGGGGATGTTGATCACCAGGTCGATCTTCTTTTGTTTCAGGTAATCCAAAGTATTTGGTTCACGGCTCTCGCCGGGCCAGTGAAGCATGATGGAATTCACGCCGTTTTTGGTGAAGAAATCGTGGGTGCCGCCTGTTGCGTAGATCGTCAACCCTTTTTCAGCCAGCATCCGTGCGCTTGCGAGCAGTTCTATCTTGGAACGATACGGGCCGCTTGAGAAAAGAATGGCTTTTGATGGGATGCTGTAGCCGACCGACAGCATCGCTTTGAGGATGGCTTCATAGTAGTTGTCGCCGATACAGCCCACTTCGCCGGTGGAGACCATCTCAACGCCCAGCACCGGGTCGGCTTTTTGTAACCGTGAAAAGGAAAACTGAGATGCTTTCACTCCTACATAATCCAGGTCGAACAGAGACTTATCTGGTTTTGTGACAGCTTTTCCCAGCATGATCTGCGTGGCTATTGTGATAAAGTTGGTTTTAAGGACTTTGGAAATGAAGGGAAAACTTCGGGAGGCACGCAGGTTACATTCGATGACCATCACGTCGTTATCTTTAGCCAGGAACTGGATATTGAAAGGGCCTGAAATGGCAAGATGTTCCGCGATCTGCCGGCTTATGCGCTTGATCCGCCGGACTGTTTCGACATAAATCTTTTGTGGAGGGAACAACATCGTGGCATCGCCGGAATGAACGCCGGCAAATTCCACATGTTCAGAGATGGCATAGCAGATAATCTCACCGTCTTTAGCAACGGCATCCATTTCGATTTCCTTGGAGTCTTCGATGAATTTGGAAACCACTACAGGGTGCTGTTTCGAAACCTGGGCTGCCATTTCGAGAAAATGGTCCAGCTCGCTGCGGTTCGACACGATATTCATCGCCGCACCGGATAGAACATAGGAAGGCCTGACAATCACAGGAAACCCGACTTCTTTCGTAAACTCATAAACATCCTTTACTGTTGAAGATTCAATCCACCGTGGCTGGTCGATATCGAGTTCATCAAGAATAGCTGAGAATTTATGCCTGTTCTCGGCCTTATCAATGGAAAGCGGTGATGTACCGAGAATCCTGACCCCCTGCCCGAATAACCGCATGGCGAGGTTGTTCGGTATCTGGCCGCCGGTAGAAACGATCACCCCAAGCGGATCTTCCAGATCTAAAATGTCCATCACCCTTTCAAAGGTTAATTCTTCAAAATACAGCTTGTCGCATACGTCATAATCGGTGCTGACCGTTTCCGGATTGTAGTTGATCATGATGGAACGATATCCTTCTTTGTTGATCGCATCTAGTGCATTTACCCCGCACCAGTCGAATTCAACGCTGCTACCTATGCGGTAAGCTCCTGAGCCAAGGACGACAACGCTTTCTTCACCTTCGTGAAGAAAGGTTATATCATGTTCCGCCCCGTTGTAAGTAAGATAAAGATAATTGGTCCGGGCCGGGTATTCTGCGGCCATTGTATCAATCTGCTTCACAAAAGGCGTTATGCCCCTTGTTTTCCGGTAATTGCGGACTTTCAGCAGGTCATCTGTGATATGGCTGCGGTCGCTTTTAAAGACGAACCTGGCGATCTGGAAATCAGAAAATCCCAATTGTTTTGATTTAAGAAGAAGGGGATCAGGGATTTCTTCCAGTACATTAAACTGAAGAATTTCGGTCCGCAGGTCGAAGATATTTTGGAGTTTACCCAAGAACCAGCGGTCGATCCGGGTCAGTTCAAAGATTCGGTCGATACTGTAACCCTTATAGAGTGCCATGGCGATCACGAAGATACGCATATCGGTGGGAACAGAAAGCTCCTTATCGATGATGATGTCTTCGATATCCTTGTTACCCACGAAACCGTGCATTCCCTGGCCGATCATCCGTAATCCTTTCTGGATGGCTTCTTCGAATGTGCGCCCGATGGCCATCACCTCACCGACGCTTTTCATGCTGCTGCCGATCTCCCGGGATACGCCGTGGAACTTATCAAGGTCCCAGCGGGGGATCTTGCAGACGACATAGTCGAGGGCAGGCTCAAAGAAAGCGGAAGTATCCTGCGTGACGGAGTTTTTCAGTTCGAATAAACCATAGCCCAGGGCGATTTTAGCGGCTACGAATGCTAGGGGGTACCCGGTGGCTTTGGAGGCCAGGGCACTGGAACGCGAGAGGCGTGCATTGACTTCAATGACCCTGTAATCTTCAGAATCAGGGTCGAGGGCATACTGGACATTACATTCTCCAACGATGCCGATGTGGCGGATGATCCTGATCGACAGTTCCCTGAGTATATGATATTCCCTGTTGGTAAGCGTTTGCGAGGGTGCAACCACGATACTTTCACCGGTGTGGATGCCCAGCGGATCGAAATTTTCCATATTACACACCGTGATGCAATTATCGTAGGCATCCCGGACCACTTCGTATTCCACTTCTTTCCAACCCTTGAGGGATTCTTCTACCAAAACCTGGCTGGAATAGGAAAAGGATTTCTGGGTGAGCAGCCTTATTTCTTCCTCACCTGAACAGAATCCGCTACCGAGCCCACCCAGGGCGAACGCAGAACGGACGATAACGGGATATCCCAGGCTGTTGGCGGCCAGAACGGCTTCTTCAATACTGGTGACGGCAAGGCTGCGCGGTGTTTTTACCCGGATTTCATCAAGTCTGCGTGTGAACAATTGCCGGTCTTCCGTATCGAGAATGGCCCGGACCGGTGTTCCCAGCACCCGGACCCCATATTTCTCAAGGATGCCTGATTGGTAGAGAGCAATACCGCAATTCAGCGCGGTTTGGCCGCCGAAAGAGAGCAGGATACCCTCAGGATGTTCCTTTTCGATCACTTTTTCGACGAACAAAGGCGTTACCGGGAGGAAGTAGATCTTATCGGCCATACCTTCCGAAGTCTGTACCGTTGCAATGTTTGGGTTGATGAGGATGGTGAAGATGCCTTCTTCCCTCAATGCCTTGAGTGCCTGTGTACCTGAATAATCAAACTCGCCTGCTTCGCCGATTTTCAGCGCACCTGATCCAAGGAGAAGGACTTTTTTTACGGACTGAATCATTTGGCTACGGTTTGATCGTTTTCCGAACGTCCATCGACATATTTTTTAACAAGTTTCATAAATTCATCGAACAGAAATTCAGTATCCACAGGTCCGGCGGAAGCTTCGGGGTGAAACTGGACGGCGAAGAAGGGCATGGTTTTGTGCCGGATGCCTTCACAGGTCTGATCGTTGAGGTTTTCAAACCAGGGTTCCCAGGCTGTGGGCAGTGTAGAAGTTTCAATTGCATAGCCATGGTTTTGGGAAGTGATGAAACAGTGGTTGGTACCGTTCATGATGACAGGCTGGTTATGGCTGCGGTGTCCGTATTTCAGCTTATAAGTATTGGCCCCGGCGGCAAGTGCCATAATTTGAGAGCCCAGGCAAATGCCAAAAACCGGGACATTCCCAAAAAGAAGCTTTTTAGCTGATCCGATGGTAGCTTTGCACATTTTAGGATCTCCCGGCCCATTGGAGAAGAGGACGCCATCATATCCGGCAGGATCGATGGGATGGTCCCAGGGTACCCGGGTAACGGTGGCATTGCGTTTAAGCAGGCAGCGGATGATATTGTTTTTTGTACCGCAATCCACCAGCAGGATGCGGTACTGGCCGTTGCCATAGGTGGTACTTTCCCGGACCGAGACCTGGTCGACCAGGTTATCTTTATTAGGGTCGTAAAAAGGGATATCTTCATTAATGATGATTTTCCCGAGCATAGCACCCTTTTCGCGGATTATTTTTGTCAGCCTGCGTGTATCGATACCATAGATACCCGGGACCTGGTGTTCATTCAGCCAGTCTGAAAGGCTTTTTGCCGCGTTCCAGTGGCTGTAGCTGAACGAATAATCGGATATAACGAGGCCGGAAATCTGCACCCGGCCGGATTCAAAGAATTCCGGCATATTGTCGACGAAATGGATATTTGGCACGCCATAGTTACCGATAAGGGGATAGGTGGCCACCAGGATCTGTCCTTTGTAGGATGGATCGCTAAGGCTTTCCGGGTAGCCGTTCATGGCGGTACTGAACACCACTTCACCCGCGGCGGAATGCGGTGCCCCGAAGGAATGGCCAGGGAATTCCGTTCCGTCATCAAGGACAAGTGCGGCGGGGATCAGAGGATTCATAAGCTTAATTGTCAGGAAAGGTAATTCAGATTATTTCCTGGAATTAAAAATAATTCTTTTGATTATATAAACTCCGGGTTGTTGAAAAGAAAGTAAAAGAGATGGCATCTCATTTCAGTTTCATCAAAAGTGTAAAAATAGACAGTCAATTGATATTTATGGACAATAATCCGGAATCGTCTTGGTTCATTAGCACAATCTTAATAAAGATTATATTTATCTTCGCTTAAATTCCAGGCACGTGAAAACAGTTCCGGTCATCATATTGTTTGCCTCTTTTCTTCTACAAACCTCATTCTCACAGCAGCTTTTTATTACACGCAATGGTTCGGCCAGCTTTACTTCCAATGCTCCCCTTGAGGTCATTAAAGCCGAATCAGACCAACTGTCAGGAGTTATCAATCCAGCTGACCGCACCTTTGCATTCACCATCGATAATAAAAGCTTTCAAGGCTTTAACAGCAGTCTCCAGCAGGAACACTTTTTTGAAAACTATATAGAAGCTCAGAAATATCCTGTTTCAACATTTAAAGGTAAAATCATCGAAGAAATTGACCTCAATTCACGTGAAGAACAAATGGTCAGAGCAAAAGGGATGCTTGATATTCATGGTATTGAACAGGAAAGGATCATTCGGGGAACAATCAGGTTGACAGAGAATAATATCAAACTCCATGCTGAATTCACGGTTTTGCTGGAAGATCACCAGATCAAGATACCGAGAGTCGTTTTCCAGAAAATCGCTGAAGTCATTGATGTGTCAATCACAGCTGAACTGGCCAAAAAAATTGATTGAACAAGTGTTAAAATTCAAAGATATAACCAGGTTTAGCCTGATCTTTATTTGCTTATGGCTTGTAATATTTCCGGCAAGAGCCCAGTCCCCTTTCATCCAAAAGATCCGGTTTTCAATTCCCACAAAAGAGCCCGTCTTTAATAAAGCGTTTCAGGATGATAAAGGCTTTATCTGGCTGGGGTCTGATAATGGGTTATTCCGGTTTGATGGGATATCTTTCAGGCAATATTTCTCACCTATTGATTCTATTGATCTTCAAGTTACTGCAATTCATGAAGGACCGGATGGGGTCCTTTGGGTTGGATGCAAAGATGGTAAGATCTATTGGCTGGATGAGGGCGTCATATCTCTTTTTAATCCTGTAGAAGGAACAGCCGGGAAAGCTATTTCTGATATAATTACCGATAAGGAAGGTGTGCTCTGGTGGTCGACAACAGGAGAAGGCATCTATTTTTATAATCATAACCGTGTTTTTAATATCAACCATGATGACGGGCTGAACGAAGATTATGTGTATGATCTCGAGTGCGATCACACGGGATTGATCTGGGCAGGGACGGACGCCGGGATTGCCGCCTGCCGGCAGACGGATGGCATTAAAAACGTGAAGCCGCTTGAAATTGGCAAGCCTCTTCCTGACATTATTGTCAGAGTTATAAAAGAAGATCCTTCCGGAAGATTATGGCTGGGGTTTCAAGATGGCGGTGCGGGATACCTGCTGCCTGACCGGTCAGATTTCAGGACTCCTTACCCGGATGTTTCCTGGCCTTATGGGCCGGTTCAGGACCTGGCGGTTTTAAGGGATGCCCTGTGGATAGCTACAGCGTCGGGAGAATTGCTGGAAATTGACCCCGGCAACGCTACTGGATCTATTCAGCGTGTTACCAATAAAGACCTCTTCAAATACGGAAAAATTAATGATCTTCTTGAGGATACCGAAGGAAATGCCTGGATATTATCTTACTCGGGATTGTATCGCACTTCCGGGACCAGACTGAAGTTTTACAACCAGGCCAATGGTGCCGAACTGCAGAATATCCATGCCGTCAGACACGATCTTCTGAACTATAATAAGCTCTGGTTTAGTAACGATGAGGGAATATTTCTCCTGTACCTTTCTGATGGCAGTACCAGGAAATACCTGGAAGGTTTTAATCTTCCCAATCTGAAAGTGATGTGCTTATTTCAGGATAACCAGGGTTATATCTGGGCCGGCACTTTTAACTATGGCGTTTTCCGGATACATCCGGATAATGGTTCCTGGATTCAGATCACGGAGAAACAAGGGCTTATAAATAATAATGTTCTGTCGATCTCCGGACATATTGACACGCTTTGGATGGCAACCCTCGGGGGAGCTTCGGAGATCATCCTGCAAGGACGCGCACCTGATGGGCCTTTCCTTATCACCTCCCATAACCGCGATAACGGGTTGGTGAATAATTTCATCTATTCGGTATTTGAAGATACACATGACCAGGTTTGGTTTGCAACAGATGGGGATGGGATTAGTGTGAAAACAAAAAGCGGGTGGATTTCTTATGATGAGAAAAACGGGCTTGGAGATGATGTGATCTATTCCATAACCGGCGACCAGCGTGAGAATATCTGGATTGCATCGGCCAGCGATGGGATTTATAAATATAACGGGGGCAAGTTCAGCCATTTCGGGATCAAAGATGGTTTAAGCAGCCTTGAAATTACCGGAATAACAACCTGCGGCGATGAAGTTATTATCATCCATGATGATGGGCTTGATATTCTACACATTCCAACGGACCGTATTGCTCATTTTGGGGATGAAGTAGGCCTGGCGGGAATTTCTCCGGATTTGAATGTCATAAGTAAAGACCCTGGCGGGAATGTGTGGATCGGTACCCGGACCGGGATCATTCGCTATCAGCCCGGAACAAATGCGGAATCCTACGGTCCACGGACGGTCCTTGAAGAAATGTCAGTTTACCTTGAACCGATGGTTATGAAAAAAGACCTCATCCTGGGCTTCGGTGAAAACAATGTTTCTTTTAAATATTCCGGCTTATGGTTGTCGAACCCGGAAGCAGTAACCTACCAGGTGATGCTCGAAGGCTATGACCTGGAATGGAAGAATACTTTCGACCGGTCAGTGACTTATTCAAGCCTTCCCCCGGGAATTTATACCTTCAGGGTTCGATCATCCCTGGACCAGTCATTCCATAACGCTTCTGAAGAAACCTATGAATTCAGGATCAAAGGACCATTCTGGCTAAGTGCCTGGTTTATGATACTGGTAATTGTTGCGCTTGCTGCAGTTATCTATTTTATTGTCCGCTATCGCGAAGAGCGGATGCGCCGGATTGAGCAACAGAAAAAAGAAAAAGTGGAATTTGAATTCCAGGTTCTCAAAAACCAGGTCAATCCCCATTTCCTGTTCAACAGTTTCAGTACCCTGATGGCGCTTATCGAAGAGAAATCTGACCAGGCACTGAAATACACCGAAAAACTATCGGACTTTTTCAGGATCATCCTGCAGTTGAGGGATGAGGAAGTCATACCCCTCGAAGACGAGATCTCCCTTATCGACAACTATTATTTCCTGTTGAAAAAGCGATTTGGGGAAAACCTGCACCTGGATATTTCATTAGGAAAGGACATACAGAATTCGTTTATCCCTCCGATGACATTACAGATCCTGATTGAAAATGCTGTCAAGCATAATATCATTTCAAAAGATAAACCATTGCATATCAGGATTTATGAGCAGGGAGGAAGAATTATTGTCGAAAATGACCTTCGTCCTAAGAAAATTTCTGAAATTTCAACAGGAATTGGCCTGGAGAATATTTCGAAAAGATACAGGCTGATCACCGCAAAAGAACCAGAGATGGAGAAAACAGAAGATATTTTCAGGGTGAAACTTCCGATTATAACTACTAACCACTAACCAATAACATTACTCCATGAAACTCCTGATCATAGAAGACGAACCTGCTTCGGCCCAACGGCTGAAGAAGCTGGCAGAAGAAATCGATCCGGAAATTATTGTCCTGGAAATACTTGACAGTATTTCATCTGCAGTAGATTGGTTCCATGCCCATACTGAACCCGACCTGATACTTTCAGATATCCACCTGGCAGATGGATTAAGTTTTGAAATTTTTAAGGAGATTACTATATTTTGCCCGGTTATTTTCACAACAGCTTATGATCAATATGCTCTACAGGCATTCAAGGTCAACAGCATCGATTACTTACTGAAACCTATCAAGAAAACCGAGCTGGCCGAAGCCATCCGAAAATTCAGAAAAATTCAGCTGTCATCACCTAAGATCGACCTTGCCCTTTTGACCTCGATGATTGGCAAATCAGGGAAAGACTATCTCAAACGGTTAATGATCAGGATAGGACAGCAAATCAAGGTGGTTGAAGTAAAAGACATTGCCTATTTTTATATTGAAGAGAAGATTGTATTTGCTGTTTCCTTTACTAAGGACCGGCACCCGATGGACCTCAGCCTTGACCAGCTTGAGAAACAGCTTGATCCGGAGCGGTTTTTCCGTATTAACCGGGCTTTCATCATAAGCCTGGAATCAATCGAGACCATGATAACCTATTCCAAAGCCAGGATCAAAATAAGGCTGAAGCCTCCTTGTGATCTCGAATCCATCACCAGCACCGAGCGCTCAGCTGAATTCAGGGATTGGCTGAGAGGGAGATGGTAGTTTTTCCCGTTCATCCCCTTAAACTCCCCGTTCACCAACAATCATTTGTTTCAGGGTGTAGATTTGGCTTTACTTTGCGTCATCATTTAAAACAAAAACACCATGAATACTACTGCAAAACTCATAAAACTTTCAATCAAGATCATAGCTATTTTACTAATTGGACTGGTTAGTTCTATTAGTGTTCATGCCCAGAAATACATGACCAAGAACGGAAACATTATGTTCTATTCCGAAACGCCGATGGAAACCATCAAGGCAGTCAATGAACAGGTAAATGCCGTCCTGGACACCCAAACAGGCGACATAGTCTGCAAGATCCTTATAAAGTCTTTTCAGTTTCCGAAGGCATTGATGCAGGAACATTTCAACGAAAATTACCTGGAGAGTGATAAATTCCCCAACTCAACTTTCAAGGGGAAGATCACGAATTTATCAGCGATTAATTTTTCAAAGGGAGGCATCTATGATGCCTTGATAGAAGGAGATATGACCATACACGGGGTGACGAAGAACATCAGTGAAAAAGGGACATTTACGGTCAAGTCCGGTGATAAAATACACGGCACCAGTAAATTCAATGTAAAGCCTGCCGATTATAATATAAAAATTCCTGGTGCGGTAGTAAAAAATATTGCCGAAACCATTGAGGTGACAGTAGATATAGAGCTGTCGAAAATATAGAATAGCACCTCAATATCTCAATATATTCGATCACCCCGGAGGCTCATTCAAGCGAGTTTTCCGGGGTTTTTTAATGTTTTCCGGGGATGCCATCTCTTTTGCTAATTTTGCCTTTAAATAAATCTTTACCAACTCCATGATAAACCTTCAAAAGATCTGGAAGGAAGAATACCTTGTAAACTGGTATGACACCGACCTGAACGGCCATATCAAAATGTCAGCTATCGCCAACTACCTGCAGGAATCAGCATGGAGACACGCTAATCATCTTGGTTTTGGTTATGAAGATGCCAGAAAGCGCAATGAATTCTGGGTAATTGTCAGCCTGATGATCCGGATGGTCGGTTATCCCGAGTGGGGGCAGACCATCACCGTTGAAACCTGGCCCAAAGGAATTGACAGGCTCTTTGCATTCAGGGATTTCAGGATCACGAACAGCGACGGCACAGTCATCGGGGCAGCAACTTCTTCCTGGATGATCCTTGATCTGACCACCCGTCGCCCTAAAAATGTCGATATCGTCAAGCCGATCCTCCACCTGGCAACCCACCAGGATATTCTGGATAAAAATCCGCCTTTCCTGTTAGCGCTGAAAGAAATTTCCGCCACTGAATCCCGGAAAGTGCGGTTCAGCGAGGTCGACCAGCATGGGCATGTAAACAATATCCGGTATATTGACTGGTGCATTGATGCACTGCCGGCGGAATGGCACCGGGCCCACCGGATAAGTTCCATGGTTATCAACTACCTGTCGGAAGTGCTGACGGATGAAACCATACAGATATCCTCCGGGCCTTCCCGTGATCATTCGCAATATATCCAGGGGACAAGGCAGGAAGATGGCAAGGCTATTTTCAGGACGAGGTTTGATTATGATGTATCGAATTAACGAGGTAGCGACGTAACGAGGTAGCGACGTAACGAAGTTTCACAGATATGGTTATATTTTTACATCGTTACATCGCAACTTCTTACCGGAACTCTGTATAACTTAAAATAATACGAAAGTTTCGCAGAGTTCCACTGAGGACACACAGAGTTTCGCGGAGTATGATCACGATATAATGCTAAATTTTAATAAATCGATAGCCATAATTAATATTGAAGCTCTTTGATTATCTAAATTTTAATTTCTTAATTTTATGAGGATTATAATTCCAGATCATGAAAACTCATACCACGTATTTTCAGATCGGACGGGTCTGCCTAATCATTCTTCTCATCGGATTAATCGCCGGGAAATCGTCCATTGCACAGCAACCGCAGGATTATCAATGCTTCCGGCAGGATGCCGTGTATTTTTATCACCAGCTTGAATCATGGAATCCGTCTGTGGTTGCACTTAGACTTGATTCATCTGTAGTGACCGAAGAAGGGACGGAATGGTATAATCATCAGGCCATTTTCAGGTATTTTTACGATGAGTACGACTGGTGCTTCCAACCCGACGGTCCTTCCTGGATGGGACTGAAGCTCCTGGTTAAACCCAATGGTGATAATCTGCTCTACGGGCTTTGTGATGATTCCGGATGGCCATATCATATCATTGACACCTTACTTGTGAAAACCTCTGCAATGCCTGGAGATTCATGGTGTTTTATTGATATTGGTGTAATTTTCGGATCCGATACCATGGCAACGGTAACCCGTTATGATACCATGAGTTTCATGGGGTTTACCGATAGTGTTAAGGTCATTGATTTCGGAATTGATTCCCTGATCCTGAGTAAAAATCACGGGCTTGTCAGGACTTTTAATTTCCGGGATTTCTTTCCTTATGAGACATATGATACTTATGAACTGACCGGTATCACCACACCCGATACGGTTATCGGCACCGGGTTGATGACTTATGGAGAGGTATATGATTATGAAATTGGGGATATTTTCCATCGGAGCAGTGAAGTTTACAGCTACGTCATCGGCATCATGTATGAGATTTTCGAAGTCCTGGATAAATATTATTCTGATGACCAGGATACCGTTTTTTATGAGATGAGTTCGATCAGGTGGAATGTCGGCCCTGAAGGAACGTCTGAGGTGGAATATGATACAGTTGTTGAGGCATATACTGACCTCGGTGCGTATGTTGCCGGCGGTCATCTGCCGACTGAAACAATCTGGACCGGGGATGATGGTTTTTATGATATGAGTATGTACTTTGAAGAGTCATCGTACTTTGGCAGGAAATGGATCGATTATCCTTACGTGATCTATTACGGTTATATTCCTCCGGATACCTGCTATGAGCCAATGTGGTCTTCTTATACAAGATATATTGAAGGATTGGGAAGTTACTGGTTTTCATTCAGTGATGAATACTATTGTATGCCCTGCCAGTATCTCGACTATTATTTGAAAGGTAATGAAGAATGGGGAAGCCCTTATTTAATTCCTACAGGCATAAATGAGGAGGAACAATTGCCGGTAAGGATATACCCGGTACCGTCAAATGACTACCTTATGATTGAGGTAGATCCTGTGGAATTTGAAGATCATCTGATAATTGTTTTATCAGATTTATCAGGAAGAATACTGTCAGAAAAATCGGTTCTACCCGGTCAATTGCCTTACCGGCTTGATCTCAGGGAGCTTGAAAATGGGGTGTTTTTCCTTTTGATATCATCTGGGAATAAACAATCCGTTGAGAAAATTATTCATTAAGGATGGTTCATGATGTAGCGAAGTAGCGATGTAACGAAGTAACGATGTAGCGAAGGACCTGGTACATCTACCTTACCCTTCATTACATCGCTACATCGCTATATCGTTACTTCGTTACTTTTAATAAACCACCACCTTCTCCACCTTTATCCCTTCTCCGCTGGAAAGCCGCAGCAAGTAATGGCCTTTGGGATGTGAGGTCAGGTCAACAGTAATTTCTTTCGCCGGCTCACTCTGAGATGTCATCTCTCGCTGCCATATCATCTTTCCTGTCATGTCGGAAATGCTCAAACTCAGCGTTCCGTTCAGCCCTTCTGCGCGGATATTGAAAGTGCCGCGATTAGGGTTGGGATAAACGGTCACCTTCAGCCCGGATGCAAACTCAAAAATGCTTGTGCAGTCAAAGAAATTAATTGAGATGGAGTCCCTTTTTATCGTACCGCCCAGGTCGGTTACGTCTACCCAGAAGGTGGCGAAGCCAATGCCATAAAGGGTCGAATCCACCTCGTTGGTCTGCCCGGTGGAGCCATCCGACCACAGGTAGCCTGCAAATCCTTCGCCGGCATCGAGCATTATTGATAGATGGCCGCAGAAACTGGTATCGGGACCGATCGATATGCCGGTCACCAGCATATCCACCGGGACCCTGATTTCAGGCTCGTCTTCATCATTGCTTAGAATAATCATGTTTGCATGATGGTTTCCTTCATCAAACATACCTGCATCAAAGCGGAGATTGATCCCGTTCACGGAACCTGCCGGTATAGCTGAAATTTCCGGATCGACCTTTAGCCAGTTAACCTCATCAATCCCATCATCAATCCGGTAAAGTATCCCTCCGGTTTTCCCATACCAAAGGTCAGAATGATCATGGGTGATGGCATACGACACACTGGCCGGGGCCGGGAATTGCTTTATCAGATTTCCGGTACCATCTTCCAGTTTAATCTGCCCGATCACCCCACTGTTGTTCGTAAACCAGACCTCCCCACTGAACAAATGCTCATCCGCCCAGGTGAGTTGCCAGATTCTCATGTGGTCAAGGTCGGTTTTAAAGCTGCTGATCACCTCGCCGGTTTCATCAATTCGATAAATTACCGGATCACTTTCCAGGATGAAGTTGGTCAGGAAATATTCGCCATCCCAGGCCAGTGATGAGTAACTTGCTGTCGGACAGTTAAAAGAAGCACCGGTTGGAATTCCATCCAGCGTATATTCCAGGACATGGCCATTTTTATCGCCGATCCAAAGATTCTCCCCATCCCAAACCAGGCCGTAAGGACTGCTATGGATAATCACAGTATCGGTGAGTTGCTGCATTGCAGTATCGTAATGAAAGAGGTAATTCTTCTGCATATCGATCATCAGTAATTCATTCCCGACCCAAGCCAGACCGCTGACCGCATTAGTGGAATTTTCATAGATACCGCGGATATCCCCTTGCCCCCTGCTATTGACCGTATCTTTCAAAATCCTGAAATAGATATCACTGGCGCCTGTGTTTTCAATGTTATAATCACGTGTCCCCATAGAACCCGGGAACAGTTTCTGCTCTATTGCGGTTTCCTGGACCGCTATCTCCGGGGAGCCCGGTGTTGTTGCCTGCACTATATTGGAAAGACCGGAAAAATTAAACTGCCTATCGCGGACTTTCATTGCGAAATAATACCTTGTTGAGAAATCCAGGTCTTTTATGGTGAATGATTCGGTATTGCCGGCTTCTGCAGGCGATGGCTCATTTTCAGCCTGAATGGCCGCTTCAAAGTTTTCAGGCGTAATGGATTCTGTGGAATAACGGATATCATATAAGAAAGCTGTACCGGAAATGCCATTATCCCCGGAGGCAGTCCACTGCAGGGTGATAGAATTGGTAGTGTTGGCAAGAGCAGCCAGGTCATTCACTTCAGCAGGGGAGATGTGATCCTCCACCATCGTGAATCCTGCGATGCGGGTGCGCCAGCTCACCTGGCCGGTCTGTTTGACATATTCGGTCGTGAACCAGAACGTGGTATCATCTACCGGATCAATTGACATCATGCTGTAATCGCCCCAGCGGGCGGCCGGTCCGGTCTGGACTCCTGATCCTGCCATGATCTCTTCTTCGTAGAAAGTCATCTGGCCTAACGGGTCATTCGGGCTACGGCCGGTATAGCAGATCGATGGATATTTGGTCCCGCTTACAATGCTGAAACCCAACGCAATATAACCCTTGCCGTTCATTGCCACACTACCCATCCACCGATGATGTTCATCGGGAGCATAGGTGCCCTGCTGGTAAATAAACCATCCATTGCCATCATTGAGATCCCTCATTTCGTACCACCTGATCCCGGCATGGCCGTTCCCATCGGCATTCACGGTATGGTTGGTGACCATGACCTGGTAATCCCCGAAATTACGGTATTGCAGGCGGTACATCAACCGGTCGGACAGGGCTTCCAGGTTCGGCCCGCCATCAGGCTGGGGAATGCAAGACCCCAGTGAAGCATCGCAGAACCAGGAATTAAAAGGCTCTGTGTTCAGCTTTGTAACTTCTTCAAAGGTCGAATTTTCAGGATTTTCCCAATCGGACCTGAAAGCCCAGATGCTCAGGTAATCCCCACTGCCATAAGCATCATCCATAGCATAAGCAAAATAGTCCGGCGTTCCGTCAGGTGGAGGAGTGCCGTCGAAATCGGCCGGCAACAGGCTCCACGGCTCGCTTCCGTCTGGCATATCAAACAGGATCATCCGGGCATTTGAATCGCCGACCAGCATGGCATCTCTTTCAAGCGCACAAACGGCAGCCCGGCGGTAATCACCGCCGAACATATTGAAAGAAAAGTAATACCCATCGGGCCATATTCCCATTTTTGGGTAGTCGTTAAAAACCGGAAACTGGAAAGCATACCGGAACCATGATCCCAGCGGATCACCCGTTTCCGTAACAGCCACAAGTTCCCAGTAAGTCCCGTCAGGTGTGTTGATGGCAAACTGGGTTGCAACCCAACGGTCGGCCTGTTCATCGTACAGAATAACAGGATCTCCGTCGTTGGTACTGGTCCATGAACCGATAAACCCATTCCACAGGGTGCGGTTATCGGCAGGACCATAAAGGGAATTGCCCTGTTTGTCGAAAATCTGGAATGAAAGGTTGATCATCTGGAAGTAATGGTCGGGGCTCACATCTCCTTCAGTATCCGGAGGATAGACCGAGTTCAGGTTACCCACGCCTTCAAAATTGGAAATAATCTCATTGCCGGCCCGGTTCCCGAAAAAATCCTGCAAAACCGGATCATTCCCAACCGGAAGAGGTTGAGGATTATCATTGAATTCCCTTTCCGAATCTTCATTCCGGATGATGCCATCTTTCCAGCTCCGGTCGCGAGGACCAGGCTCAAAGAGTTCCATTTCCCGCAGGGGAGGAGTCTTGTCGGAATAGACTGCCTTTTGAAGTTTCATCGTTTTTTGAGCGCCTGCCGGGGTGAGGTTGATGATCATAAAGACCAACAGGAGAATAATAATAGGGATTGATTTCATTATATTTATTTTGAATGTTGTAAGTTATTATCTAACGGTTTGTGCTTACCATAGTGTAGGGATTATCCTTTCCAATCATATTCTTTTTTACCACAACCACATCTAATTTTCTTATTCACAGAGTCAAAATTCTTAAAAGATACAATCCTGCTTTTACAGTCATGATCTTCACATAAAAATAAATTTTCAAGTTCCAAAATGTCTTTCCAAAATGCTTTTAAATCACCTATTTTGGAAGAATATTTATTGTCATGCGAAAGAAGATTTCCAATAATGTTTGAATTAGTAGTTCTCTCAATTAAAGTTTTGTTATACTTCTCTATTTTTGATTTTAATGCATTCAGCATTTCAGGAGCCATTCTCTTTTCGTTAGTTTCATTTGGCAAGTAATTTACTTTTGCTTCCAAATTGTAGCAAATCTGCTTTATAAAAAACTCTAAATAAATTCTGATATCATTCCCTAAATTTGTTTCAATATTATTTTTAAAGTTATTAACAATACGTTCTCGGATATCTTCAGGGCTTTCTTCTAAGTATGTTCCTTTTTCTTCATTGCAATTAATTTTATTTAATAGCCAACCTTTATTCTTAGCGATTGCTCTAATGTATTCATACCATTGAGTTTCGTGAGTTAATAATATTATCTGATAATCGTTAAATTTTTCAAATAACAAATCTGCAAATCTTTTTCTGTGATTCGAATCGAAACTGGAAATAATATCATCAAGAATAATAAATCTGTTTTCTTTGTTAAAAGCATTTACAGAAGCTAAAAAGAAAGCCAGACCATAACAATTCAAGTGTGATTCGCTAAAATATTTTTGTAATGGAGTAACTTCTTTGTCATTAAATTTGAATTGAATAGTAATTCCTTTAAGTTCTTCATCATCTTCAATCGGAATAATTTTCAAATCTTTAAACGCTTCGTCAACATTCATAAATTGATAATATTCATTTATAATTGTCGAGAAATTATTAAGAAAACTTTCTAAACCTTCTTTTTGCTTTTTCGCAAAAGCATTATAAATAATTTCAATATTATTTTTCTGTTGATCTAATTTTTGAAGTTCTGTCTGTAGTTGTTTAATCTGATTGAAAGAATTCTTTGCAAATTCGACCTTAACTCTAATATCAGAAGAATTATCTTTTTTCAACGTTTCTTTAATAGATAAAATATCTTCATTAATAAAAGAAATGTAATTAAGATCAGAATCTGTAAGTTTAACTTCATCAATAGTTCTAATTCTTTTACCTGCAAGCAATTTAATGTTGATTTCCGAAATGAAAACGGATAATTTTGACTTAATTTTCTCAATTGATTCTTTTAATTCAAGATGAGTTTCTTCAATTATCAATTTTTCAGTCAATGTCGAATCTATTTGTTTTATCCTGTTTTCAATAATCTGTTTTGTGTCAGTTTGTAATTTTTCAAATGCTGTTAATTTTTGTTTTGATAATTCTATTATTTTAAGTCTATCCTCAATTTCGGATATTAATTCCTGTTTATTTTTGTCTTGTAGGCATAGTGGACACTTATTATCAGTATAGTATTTTTGAATTAATAGATGTTTTCCCGTATTTAATAATTCTTCAAAGATTTTTTGTTTTAAACTTTCAACATCATTAAATAATTTTTCAAATTCCTTAAAATATTTTAAATAATGGTCATTAATGGCAGTAATATCTTTTTTAATATTTGTCAATAAATCCCAGCATTTTTGCAGAAAATTTAATTTTTCAATGATTTGATTATCAGTTGGCTTTTTAATTATTTCAATCAAGGTTTCAATATCATTAAATTGATTGATATCAATACCAGTATTAAGAGGTTTTATTAGTTCATTAAGCTTATCAAATAATTGATTTTCAGAGTAAATGTTAGCCCCGATATTCGAAAGAAGGGTTGACTGTTGCGTTTGAATCTGATTTTCATATCCACCATTTTTAATTTCAGATCTTATTGCATTAAAAGTTTTCTTTATTACATCTTTTACTTTTGTAACCTCTGAAAAGCCAATAATATCAGAGAAATATTTTAGTTTATCTGTTTTAGAATTATCAATAAAACCTCTTAAATCTTGATACCTTAGTAATAAATTTTCTTCTTGAGACTCAGTTATATATTGTAAAAACTTTTCTTCAGAATTTGAATTCTCAGATACTAATTTCCCCTTCTTAATATTTAATGACTTCTCTGATGAAATACCAACATCAGAGAAATCTATTCGAATAGCGGCAGATTCAGTTTCTTCTAAATAGGTATTGCGTAAGGCTTCTTTTCCATCACGCCCTATTTCTTCATTACTTAAATGGTTTACCTTATCATAGTAAAACCACTCAAAAGCATCAGTAATACTGCTTTTCCCTGTACCATTATCACCATACAATAAAATGGATTTCCCGCTAAGGTCAAGATCAATCTGCTTTTTAACACCTCTTAATCCTTTGATTGTAATATTCTTAATTTTGATTTTCATCCTTTTTTTCTCTTAATTTTTGCAATTCATTCTTGATATTTACATCCGTAAATTTGTTTTGAGAATATAAGGTTGCAAATAATTGTGCTATTTCATTATCAATATCGGGTAAATTCTCTATTTCATTGAAGAAATCATCAAGAATTTGTTTCCCAGATTTTACATTTTCCATACATTATAATTTTAATCAAAGTAATTCCAATCAATTGAAATATCAACTTCTAAAACATTGTTGAGAACTTCAAAACCGGTTTTGTTATTACAAATCGGGTAAACACCAAAATGTTCTACAAAATTCAAAATAAAATAGCTTTCCAAATCTTCAATCCTTAATTGCCAGAATGATTTAAGCATCTCAAAATTCATATAAGTAAAAAATAAAGGTTCAATTTTTCTGTAATTAACTAATCCTACATTTTTTGATTTGCCTTCAAAATGACCTGTTAAACGGCTTCCAATACTATTGGTTTTCTTTTCGCTCATTCCGATATAAAGTAACCGGGATTTTCTGAAAGGATATTGAATTAGTGTGTTTATCGTGAAAATAAAATAAATCCCAACTATACCACTAAGTGGTTTAATATTGCTTAACTCAAAATGCTTAGGCGAATCGAAGTTTATTTGCAGGGATTGCATATTGATTCTTATAAGTTAGAAATCATTTTTTCGCCACAACTTAATAAATAGTCATAAGAAATTATCTGAATATGATTTAAGTTAGAATTTAACATTCTCAGTACATTATATTGTTCTTCATTAAAGTCTTTTGTTCTACCTAAAACAATTTTTATTCTCGGTCTTAATATTTTAACTTTATGTTCCTGTTCAAGATTCATTTTAAGATTATCCATTTTTTCCAAATAATATAAACATTGTCCGATAACCTTAGATAAATCAGATGATGGATAATAACTTTTATGGCTTTTATCCAATTTTAGAATACCATATTGGGGTCGCTTTAATTCGATGAGATCTAAAAAACCATCCATAGACTCCATTAATAAATCCCCCTCAGAAAACAATGCGATTTTTCTACCTTTTTTTATTTTAGTATATTCAACGCCAAATACCCATTGATGATTTCTTTCAATCCAATTTTGAAATATTTTTTCTGGTTGGCCAGCTATATAAGCTCTTAAACTTTGTTGGCCTTTAATTTCTTTAACAATATCACCAGTTTCCTCTAATTGTAAAAGAAGTTCCAAATTTTTTATTTCTTCTTTCCAAAATTTAAATTTTTCATAAGCAGTAATATTTTCTAATATAGGAACTCCCATTTTATCTTCAACTTCTGATAATGATGCTTGAATGCTTTCTATGTTTTTAAGTTTATTTAATACAACCTTTAATATATTTGGGTCAAGATTGTTTAACTTATTCAGAATATCAATAACTTCACCTGTAGTTTCTATAAATTTACCCGATGTAGTCTGGGTAGAATCGGTGATAATAGAAATTTGATTTAAATGTTCGTACAAACTTTTGATTTGCTCAAAGTTTAATGATTCTGAAAATATAGGTTTTCCAGTTTTATCATACGCATATACTGACATTATTAAACTAGAAGATTCAACAACACTGTCTTTAATACCTGAATAATTTACTTTTAAAGAAAAATTGTTGTTTGAAAATATTTCTTTATCGTATTGAATACTCATCTTCTAAATTTTTGCAATTACATCTCTATAGCCTTCCCATTCAGGGTTATAATTTTCGTGAAAAGGAGGTCCAAAGACTTTTTCATCTTCTAAGATTTTTACATTTGAAAGATCTTCAATATTGAACATTCTAAAACTTTCAAATTGGTTTTCTTCTCTTGTATCAGAAACTCCACCTGTTTGAACAATATGAACTTTAGTGCTTTGTATTCTAGTGTTTTTTGCAATATAAATAAAAACTGCATAGGGCTTTCCAAATCGTGTTCCCTCTACTTTTCCTTCTTTGTTATATTCAAAGGAAATTGGCTGCCTATTCTTGATAGCTTCAATTAAAATTTCTAATGTATTCATAATTTTATTTTTTAAGTTTAACATATTTATCATTATTCCTAATATTTGCCATAAAGTATTTTCCAAGAGATTTAGTATCCATCCGATATTTATGTCTAAGACATGAACCTAAGCTGAACTGTATGAGTCTTTGCTGGGAAAATGTTTAGTCATATGAATATTTTACATTCTTGGTTATATATGCACTTAATCCCGAACCACGAACTGCAAGGGATTTCATAATATCGACATTATACTTACCTGCTTTGCCTTTATAACTATAAATATAATCTTTTCCTCCTTTAAATCTAACTATAATGAAATCAATACCAATTTCATAATGAGTGATGGGAGAATTGCCACTTTTGTTTAAATATTTTTCCATAAATAATTATTTTAAGCGGTTAAATTCATAATCATCTTTTATATTATGCACAAAATATCTGCCATGGGAATCAGCCGCCATCAATTCATCATAGGTATCTTGTGGCACATCAAAATACTGATAAACTCCGCCATGATTAAATTCTATTTCTAAAATTTTCTTATCTGCATCGTAACCTACCGAGGCTAAATTGGATGAACTTACACTTTTCCTTTTCATAATTTTCTCATATTCTTTTTCGATAGATTTTACTTCTTTGACTGTTTCAGGACTAATCCCAAATAGTTTAAGAGCTTCTGATAATTCAAGTAATAACAAATCCTTATTATCGCATTTTTGTTTAAATTCTACAGTTAATTCAAATCTGGGGTATAATCCTTTTTTTTCACTTCTATGTTTCCAATCTGCTTTATTATCTCCTGTAATAAAAATAATATCTTGTTTTTTTTCCTTAGCAATTTTTATTATTGTCTCCCAAATCAATAGGTCTCCAATTCCTTCATCTTCTCTAGAGTTGTCTTTATATCCGGGTGGAATTTTATGTTTATATCTATATTTTAAATTTTCTTTAAATTTATCTTCTATTATAGCATGTTCAATAATCAAATCTTTATTGAATAGTTCTTTATAAGTCAAACTTACAGGGTCATCCCAATTCCAATTTTCAACAACATGTATAACATTTTGTACTTCTTCTCTTAATCTCTTGAGTGCTAGATCATAATCTTCTTTTTTACTTTGTAATGAATCAAATTCAACTGTACTTTGTAATATTGGATGTTCTTCCAATTTTGGAGTTTGAAAACCATCTCGATATCTAACTAATTTTTGAAAAACTTCTGTGAGTTTATTTGGTCTATTGTTTGCAAATTCCCTTGCAACTTGGGCTGGAATAAAGAATCTCTTTTCTGCAATAATTTTTTTAAAAAAATTTCTAATTTCCTCTAAACCATGTGAAGAAACGGTATATGGTATCAGTAATGCATTTGTATCAATAAGAAATAAACACTTATCTTTTATTTCTTCTTTAGATTTGACCTTAAGATCAAATATTTGTGAAGCATCAGGATACTTTTTATTATTATTAAAAATATCAAATTCTTCCATTATTTTTTTATTTATAATTCACAATAAATTTCACTCATTCCTTTATCTCCTTTTTTGTAATCGTTTCTAATATCAAATGACTCATCAAGCACCTGAATATTTCCAGCTTTAGATAAGTCATATAATTTCCAACCCATCTTGCCTGAAGAACTATAACCAGCAATTTGATATGCCCTAATTGCTTCATTACCTTTGGTTGTTAAACCATAACAATGAGGTTCAACAGTACGACTTTCGCCATCATAAAGAAACTTTATTATTTTTTTGTTCCTGATAGCTTTACAAATTTCATTTTTCATGTTGATATTTTTTAAAGTTTGATATATTTATAATCATCTCGAATATTATGATAGAAATAGGAACCAAGAGAATCGGCATTCATCAATTCATCATAAACTTCTTTTGGCACATCAAAATACTGATAAACTCCACCATGATTAAATTCTATTTCTAGAATTTTCTTATCTGCATCGTAACCTACTGAGGCTAAATTTGATGAACTTACACTTTCCCTTTTCATTTTTGCTCTGGTTTATGTTTTCTCAAGTTTATAATTTTCACGAATATTATGGTGAAAGTAACTGGCAAGCGATGACGAACTCATCAATTCTTCATAAATTACTTCAGGTACATCAAAGTACTGATATACTCCGCCATGATGAAATTCTATCTCCAGAATTTTTCTCTCTGCATCATAACCCACCGAAGCAATATTTGATGAAGCAACAGGTTCCCGTTTTATGCCTGTTATCTGAGATTTAATTAGTCTTTTGGCTAAATGGGATGTTTCATATTTTTGATTTTTACTGGTAGGTTTATCGCGTAAAGTAAGCATCAACCAACCTACCTCAACAACAGGCTGAATGTAATTGTTAAAGTTCCTGCTATTGTTGTATTTTTTTATATGTTTAAATATTTCTTCTCTTGTTCTGGGGGTAATGCAATAAAGCAATACGTCTAAATATAAATCATCTACTTTCCCTATTATCTGTTTTTCAACCTGGTTCCATCTTTGGTCATCCACTGACCTAAGATAATAGTCAACATCATCTAAAGAATTAATTAACAAGCCATTATCTTTGGTCTCATCTTTGGTCACATCTACGGCTCTTTGTGGTTCTATCTTTTGAGCCAAAGGATGAATTTCAATAATACCAAGGAAATAAGACCGGTCATCATCTGTTTCAAATGTAGGAGGAGGCGAGCCATTAAGTTCAAGACTTCTACGAATACTAGGGAATCCTGTTCCTCTACCCTCGGTAAGTTTAAGTTCTTTTAAAAATCCACCCAATTTCCTGTTTCTGTATTCTCTGGGAACAACTCTTTCTCTTTTTAGCATTTCCTTATCAACCGGCGGCATTGGCCCTGGGAAACTTAAAATTTCAATCCTGTCGGGAAGTATCTGTATTTCAACCGGATTTTCGCGTTCATAACTTCTGTGATAAACAGCATTGACCAATACTTCTTCAATAGCCTGATAAGGATAATTAAAGAACCGTACTGCCTCCGCCTGACCAGGAGCTTTAGAAACCTGCTCCTGAATAATATTGGAGTTTATAAAGTTCAGGGAATCTCTTACCTGCTTAACTATAGGACCGGTAAAAATTTTTTCTACATAATCTTTACCGGCTTTACCTTTGTGTATTACAAGTTCTATCTTAGCCCCGGGGAAAAATTGCTCCGGTTGTTCATTTAATAGCAATAATCCAGCATTTGTAGGCCTGAGGTTTTCGTCAGGGCCTTTTGCAACTTTCATTTGTTTGCACAAGTCCTGAAAAGGAATCTTTGAACTTTCGTCATACAATGAACTCATTATCTCTTTCAAGTGTGACTGGATCAATTGTAAACTCAAGTCATCAAGTTTGGCATTTTGGTTGATACGGTCATCAAAAGGAATTCTTGCTGTCAATTCGAGTAATCTTCTTTCATCCGCAGAGCCATCTTTGACTCTAATGGTTATAGAACCACGTTTTATGTACCATGCCTTCTCTGATTTCTTCCCAGATAGGCTAACTGGGGCTTTATATGGACGGTTATCGCCGGCCGGTGCCCATATAACTAAAATATATTTCCCCTCTTTTAGATATGGTTGTGAAACAGGTATATAGGTAGGAGAAATTTTATAGGATAATTCAATTAATTTCTTTTGAATTGCATCAAGTTGATCTGGTTTTAACCCCATAGGAGGAAGCTTTGCAACTCCATATTCTTCTTCTACACCAATTATAATATATCCTCCATCCCAATTGTTTATATCATTCGCATAAGCACAAAGAGAATGCAAAATACTTTCAGGATTGCAGCCTTTCTTAAGCTCAATACGGTCCCATTCAACAGTATTACCATGTAGTAACTCATCGATATTAATCGGTAGCGCCACTTATGCTCTTTTTATCATTTAAATATTTCACTCTTTGCTCCGCAATTTTCAGTGCTTTTTCTCCAAGGTCTTCGTCTCGAATTTCAAACATTATTTTGTCGCTGAGAAACAAAACTAAAAGATCGTCTGCATTGTATTTGTATATGTCTGCAAGTTTTAAAACAACTTCCTTTGTCATCTTGCGTTCGCCTCGTTCCATTTTGCTTAAAATAGCGACATCGATGTCAAGCAATGCAGCAACTTTGCGTAAAGGTAGTTCGTTTTGCCCCCTTAATTTTCTCAGCGTTTCGCCTATCGTTTCTGTTGACATATATTCTATTGACATTTAGTGTCAAAAATAGCGGTAATAATTTAACTGACAACGTTATTTCCAAAAATCTTTTCAACATCAATTTTGATTTAACTTTGCCGGTTCAATCAAAGTCTTATACCGGTAAACAGAACCAACCGCATGATAAAAATAATTTTAACAGCACTGATCCTAATTCCACTGATAGTTATCAGCCAGGTAATACCAAAAAGTTCTTTCAACCTGGAAAAGATCATGCTGCCCAAAGGATACAAAATTGAGGTCTATGCCATAGGTGTAACCAATGCCCGTGCTATGGATTTTGCCGAAGACGGTACTTTATTTGTTGGCTCGATGGAAGAAGGCAAGGTGTATGCTATCAGGCCGGACCGATCGGTCATTATCATTGATGATAGTTTGGAAATGCCTGCAGGGCTTGATTATTATGAAGGCGACTTATATGTCTCCGGGATTTCCCGCATCCTTAAATATGAAAACATCCTGCAGACGGTGAATACGTCACCGAAGCCGGTTGTTGTCAATAGTAATTTCCCTTCAGACAAATTACATGGATGGAAATTCATCCGGGTTGGGCCGGACGGCAAGTTGTATATCCCGGTTGGAGCTCCGTGCAATGTTTGTCTTCCTGATAAAGTGTGGTATGCCAGGATTATGAGGATGTCGCTGGATGGTAAAGTATTGGAATATTATGCCGAAGGTGTGAGAAATACGGTAGGGTTCGACTGGGACCCGGCCTCAGGTGTGCTTTGGTTTACTGACAACGGACGCGATGATATGGGTGATGATATTCCGCCTGATGAATTGAATAAAGCCCGTGTCGATGGCCAGCATTTTGGGTTTCCATACATACACGGGAAAATAATAGATCCCGAATTCTGGCCTCAACGGCCCAAAAGCGGCGTTTTCACCACTCCTGCTTTAGAATTACCTGCTCATGTTGCCGCACTGGGCATGCGTTTTTATACCGGGGAGATGTTTGATAAAAAGTACAAGGGCGGAATCTTCATTGCTGAGCATGGCTCGTGGAACCGCTCAAAAAAGACGGGATACCGGATTTCATATGTAAATATTGATGAAGAGCGCGCAATTGGTTACGAGGTTTTCGCTGCCGGCTGGCTCCAGGGCGAAACAGCCTGGGGCCGGCCTGCTGATGTACAAGTCGGGCCGGATGGATCGCTGTTTATATCTGACGACCTGGCCGGGTGCATTTACAGGATTTATAAATAAGTTACTGATTAAGAACAAACCAAAGGGTCAACCCAATTAACCTGTTTATCTTTACAACGCTGACAGTCCGCCTCAGGCGGAGCTGTCAGGTTGAAACAGCAAACTGACCTGTCAGCGTCCGCTGAAAGTGGACCTGACAGCGTCAGAACTGTTTGATTAAAACTTTTGATAACCTACCCAACGAAGTTTGCAGAACGATTGTATACATACCTGGCGCAACAACCTGTCCGGATTCGCTTTTACCACTCCAGGCCATATGATGAATACCCGCATCCATTTTCCCTTCAGCCAGCGTTGTGATTAATTGTCCCTGCTGGGAATAGATTTTTAGAGAGACAGCAGAAGGATCATTCAATTGTAAGGTAATAAAAGTAGATCCGAAAAAAGGATTCGGGGATACGACCATGAATTCATCTGGTTTAGCTTTACCTTCAATAATTCCCGTGGTATAAAAATAGAAGACTATATCATGATCTGTCTCGTCCATTTCATCATTCGCATAAACCGGTTCAAAGCCTTCAAGCCAGGCAGTGCCGTTATACAGGCCGTAAGGGAGATCTTCGAAGATCAGCGAATCGTTTGTAATGGTTCCAGTATAAATCCCTTCCGGGCCGGTAATCTCAACATCAACATTATTAAGGGGGTTATTGAAATCATCGACTGCTTTACTGACTAAATCTCCTCTGAGTATTTCGAGTTCCAAATCAACATCTCCCGTGGTTGCCCCTGTTACCACTGCTACATTGGTAATACTGTCCGGCAGGGTGTAAGGATGACTGGCAACCACCGTATAAGTGCCTTCCGGCAAGGCCAGGAAATAATATCCATTGGATGAAGGATGATTTGTCTGCCCACCAGCCGCGACTGTTGCTTCCGTTACATCACCGGATCCGTTCAAAAGGGTGACAAAACCTTCAATATAGCCAACATCGGGGGCCTGGTAAAGGAAGAAATCCACATCGGGAGTCGTTTGCTCCACTTGCACTACTACTCCCGGGACCACCCCCGTAAGGAATCCTGTAAGGCTGGCTGTGACCTCCCAGGTACCGGCCGTTATCTCCATGATATAATGTCCTGTGGTATCCGGATTAACGGTTACAGTCCCTGCGGTAACATCCACCTGGGTCACATCTCCTGTGCCATTCTGAAGCAGGACCATGCCTTCGATAAAACCGGTGGTTGGAACGAGAGAAAGCTCAAAATCCACGCCGACAGTAGTCATACCTTCAACAACCACAATCCCCGTATCTGTTTCAGCGACATATCCTGCAAGGGCAGCTGTTACATCATAAGTGCCAATCTCGATTTCCATTGTATAGTTGCCTGATGCATCCGGGTTGACAGTATGATAACCTGCAGTGACTTCCACTTCGGTCACATCCCCGTTCCCTTCAGTCAAAATTACTGTTCCGGTAATAAATCCAGTTGGCAGAGCTACCAGTGTAAGGTTGACATCGTCAGTAGTCTGGTCGGTTACTACTACTACACCGGGAACAGTATCTGATTCATATCTGGCAAGGCTGCCGATAACTTCATAAGTTCCACTAGGAACCACCATGGAATAGAACCCTGTGGTATCAGGGTTGGTCACAATCTCTCCTGCTTCCACGCTTACAAGGGTAACGCTGGCGGTTCCTCCAACGAGGGTCACCATCCCTTCTATTGTTCCTTCCTGCGGGTCCCAGGGTCCAAGGTCACCGTTCAGCTGGATGTTCTGGGCATAAATATCCCTGTCACCGGAGCGGTTGTCCTCCCAGCTGAGTATCCACTGGTTATCGGCAAAGTCGTTCACTTCCGTATGCACTTTTTCGGAGTTAACGGAACAGATGGTTTTAAAGGATGGTGTCCATACATAACCGCCATCGGCATCGACCCGCATGGCCTTAAGCTGGCTGTTGACGGCATCAAAATATTCATCATAAAACAAGACCACATCGGTGGGTGAATTTCTTGCGGCATAGGGATATACATTTGTTGAAGATATCTCAATGAAAACCATACCGGTAGTGGCCCATAACCTAGACCCGGTGGATGTAAGTTTCTGGCCATAGATTCCCCGCAAATTCTGGTCACCGTCCATTTCATTCCAGAATACGAATACATTTGATGAGCCGGGTGGCAGGGCGAGCTGCGGATAATAGTGATTCCTGCCACTCAGGGTGGAAGCTTCCACCCCGTTAGCCTGGAACAATACTGCTCCTGAGTTGCTGATATGCTGGACATAAGCGCTCGCCAGCATGTTATTGTCACGGTCATCATGCCAGGCGATATAAAATCCATCACTCCCGTCATTGATAAATGGAAAAATTTGTGTCCATGCGGAGATCCCACCTGCCGTTGAGATAGCTGCGGGTGATGACCAGACGGGGCTTCCGCTGGAGTTATATCGCCGGGCAAATACATGGCGAGTGGGGGAGTAGGAAGGGCCTGTATCTTCAAAATATTTCAGGATGACATCGTCGGATCCCACCGGCATTAACTGGGGCCAGGAAAATGTGGGAGTGCCGCTAAGGATGATTCCTGAGCCCCACAACAGCGTGCCTGAGGGACTGACTTTCTGCATGATGATAACTTCGTCGGCCTGCCAGGCGAAAACGGCATTTCCTGACGAAGTGACAGTGACTTTAGGTGAAACATTGAAAGCTGTACTATTTGAAAGGGCGATGCCGTCAGGTCCCCAGATAAAACTGCCGTCCGGGGCGATACGATAGGCAACCACGTTGTTATTGCCACCATTCCGGATATCCTGGAAGGTAAGAATAGCATGGTTGCTGCCATCGGCAGTCATGTCCCAGTCTGTGAGCCAGGTCATCTGCGGATTGTCACTGATCAGGATGCCGTTAGTGGCCCACAGGGTATTGCCCTGGGCGTCAAGGCGCTGCATCCGGACATTATAGTTCCCGTTTTCGCTTGAAAAAGATGCGATATAGGAATCTCCATCGGGGCAGGTAGCAATTTTAGGAATGGCCTGTTCACCTGTCATGGTGTTGATAGGGTTGGTGACGGCAGGATTTGTGCTCCACTGGCTGAGAGCCATTATTGGGAGCAGCAGGGATAAGACGGCCGTATAGAAGTAATTTTTCATTTGTCTGGTTAATAGAAGAATTTAACAGGTTGAATTCCTTGTAGATATAGAAAAGAGATAAAAGAATTCCGATGCTTAATTATATTGTAAACCAAGCTCAGCATGCCAAGCTTCCTGTTTGGCCTTTTCCGATTCGATTTTATAATTTTCAAAAAGCTGGGTTTTTAAGAGTTTCCTCTTTGATAAATTGGTTTCCTGTAATACTTTATAATATTCATCCGGAACTTGTCCAATGGGAAATTGCCGGTAAAAACTTCTAAATTCAAGAGTCTTATGTGCACTTTTATCTTTTTCGATAGATAATTTAATATCATAAACCCTTTGACCGCTGATCATTACATTAGAAAAGCCTTCTGCCAATCCCCCTGGACCGGCAAACAAATCTATTACTGGAATCATGTTTTCATCATCGGGTTAATTCAATATGTTTTTTTAATATATCATTTGTCAAATCATATAAATCTAGCCCATCGCGTTGACATACCGAAAAAGATTGATCTAAAAGATTATTCCGAATATCTGCTGCACTTTCAGAGTATATTTTTTTACCAGTATTGAAATTAATAACATCCCTGAAATCATCATCAGGATGAAAACTGACTCCTTCATTGATGATTTGCTCTATAAACTCATATAGATCTTTTTGATTATTGATTTTTACATTCATACCTACAGTTGTAATTGGTTCAACAATTGATGTAATGTTTCATCAATATTATGTATCTTCAACTCGCACTCCCATATAACTATTACTTTCCATCCTTCTGATTTTAATTTATTTGTAGTATTTATATCACGTTTAATGTTAATATCAATTTTCTCTTTCCACCATTTGGTTCTTGTTTTCGGAATAACATAATATTTGCACCCTTTATGCCCATGCCAAAAACAGCCATGAACAAAAATGACCGTCTTATATTTCGGCAAAACCAAATCCGGCTTTCCCGACAAATTTTTATCATAGAGTCGATATCGTAAACCACTGGAAAAAAGAAACTTTCTAACCCGTATTTCAGGCTTAGTGTTTTTGCCTTTTATACGGCTCATATTATAACTCCTTATTGCCGGTTCGTGTACATCTGTCATCTTGATACAAAGATAGCAAATTTTATAAAATAATTCTTATATTTGTATCTGAATTGTGAGCCTATATCTCACATCCAAGATATGATTAAAAGTATTTCATACAGATCTTCTGAACTCTTAAGCGCTTTAATCAGCCAGAAAAAGGATTTCTTTACATTAAAGGATGCCTCAGAAATTCTTACCGGAAAGGATAATACAACGGTAAGAAAACTGCTCAGCGACATGACAAAGAGAGGCGTGATTATGCGTATCAAGGAAGGATTGTATCACCGCATTCCATACGAGCAAAAGCCGGATCAGTATTTTCCAGACTGGCACCTGACAGCGGTAGCCATGGTGCAGCCAAAAGATTACTATATCGGATTTTACAGTGCGCTGGATATTCATGGACTTATTACACAGCCTTCAATGGTAGAACAGGTTGTTACCAAGGAACAGGTGAAACCCAAATCTCAACAAGTAAAGAATGTCCGGTTCGAGTTTATTACTTTGAGTAAAAACCGTTTCTTTGGTTTTAAAATGCAGTGGATTGATGATTTTAACAAAGTGAACTGTAGCGATCTTGAAAAGACATTACTCGACTGTTTATACAAACCGGATTTTGCAGGCGGAATCACTGAAATAACCAAAGCACTCTTTAAAAGCAGGGAAAAACTGCAACCTGCTATATTTCAGAGTTATCTCGAAAAATTTGATACTCAAGTGGTTTATAAGCGGCTTGGTTTTATCATAAGCCAACTTGGGCTTTTTCCTGAACTTCAAAATTTTATTGCCGGAAAAATCAGTTCTTCCTATGCACCTTTAGACCCCTCTTTACCAAAGCAGGGCTATTACAATTCAAAGTGGGGTATCATAGATAACATAGATTTTAAAACGGTTCTTGATTCCCTGAAAACCTAATCCAGTGATAACACCGGGAGAAATACAATCCATTGCAGGAAAAGAAGGCGTTAGAGATACGCAAATTGAAAAGGATTATGTCATTTCATGGATTATATCGGGTATTGCAAATAATCGCTATTTGAAAGAGCATCTTATTTTCAAAGGAGGGACAGTACTGAAAAAGGTTTACTTCCCCGACTTCCGTTTTTCAGAAGACCTTGACTTTACTTATTACGGAAAAGATTTTGACATTAAAGGCATAAAGACGGCGTTTAACGAATTGGTGGAATGGGTATACGAGGCGGCTCGTGTAAAGTTATCTATAATAGACGAAATACAACACGTGACCGGAAATTATACTTTTTACCTTTCCTACACCGGGCCTTTAGGCGGTACAGGAGCAAATAAGGATATTAAAGTTGACATAAGCCCTGACGAGTTAATATACAATGCACCGGAGGAAAGGCAGATTATCAATCCATTTTCCGACCTTGCCAAGGAAAAATATAGTATTCTTTGCTACACCCTCGGAGAAGTTGTAGCTGAGAAAATGCGTTCCCTGATGCAACGAACTGCCCCCAGGGACATCTATGACCTCTGGTATCTCTTTGAAATTGAAGGACAAGACATTAAAGATCACATTTTTGCATTTCAGGACAAGGCAAATCATAAAGGATATAATCCCAGGGAATTAATCAAAGTTCTACTGAGAAAAGAAAAGACCTATGCAGTACATTGGCAGGAACATTTAGCTAATCAGATGAAAGACATACCGGATTTTAATGATGTATGGCGTGAATTAGGAAAGCATTGGCGAAGATTTCAGAAATTCATGGAGTGAAAATGCCAGGGACTCCATCCCGCGGGATGGAGTCCCTGGCTAACTACTGAATGGCACAAGGAGGAACACCACTATATCCCATACTGTATGGCTGACCACGTTTATCAACATGGAATTGTATTTCAGGTACATCCAGCCCCAGAAAAGGCCACATATGAAGGCAGCCAGGATAAGCATGATGTTGCCGGTGAAGACATGGACACCGGTATACAAAAGAAGCGCCAGAAAAAAACCGGTCCATTTTCCGGCTTTTAATGAAAGTTTCCGTTGAAGATAACCGCGCCAGAACAATTCCTCCCCCGGACCGATCACCAGCAGCATCAGCAGTGCGATCCTGATCCCTGCTGCATCTCCTTTAAAACCATATACCCCCTCAATCCCTGAACCGGCAAAATCGAACCATTTCCGGGATAAATAATTTCCGATAAAGAAAAGAATGAATAACAGAGCGGCTGATAAGAGGCCGATTCCCGTTTTTCGAAGCAGTCCTTCGCTCAAATCTTTCTTAAGCAGGGAAAGATATCCACGGTCTGTCAAAAAACAGATTGCGAGAAGCACGACAAGGTTAGTGCTCATCCACCACCAGAAGTCGAACGGTCCGATCTGATGCAGGACGAACATGGGGATGAACATCAGGACGGCGAGGGTTGACACAAAAATCACAGTTGATATAGAAGAGATTTTCACCCGAATAACCGTATCACCGCATGCAGGATCAGCGCAAGGGTACAGAGCGATCCGAACAGCAGGTTCAGTTGGGCAGTGGCCCCATCGAGGGCGATGAAATCGAGTGGCTGCAAAGGATGCTCTCGGTTCAGCGCCTTTTTCCATAACTTGATCGCTAATGGCAGTGCACCGATGGTGATAAGAAAAGTGAATGGCATCGCGGTCATATCAGGAACCACTAAGAACGGCGCAAGAATCAGCACCAATACCAGCGCAAAAGGCCCATAGATCAACAGGCCGTAATACCGCAATGAACTTTTATCACCCAGGAGAGCGGCAACGGTAAATATCTTCCCCGCCTTATCCGACTGGATGTCGCGCCAGTTATTCGCATGCAGGATGGCAATCACCAACATCGACATGGGGATAGCCCAAATTACCGGTATCCACGACAGTGTCGCGGATTGCACATAATAAGCGCCCAGCGAGCCGAGGATGCCGAAATTCAGAAATACAGCCAGATCGCCCAACCCATGGTATTTCATGGCAAAGGGAGTGTCGGTGGTGTAGAATGTGCCGACAAAAAGCCCGAAGAAGCCAATCAGAAGCAGCCAGGGGCCGCTGACGTATGTAAGATAGAGTCCGAGGGCAGTGCCGATGACGAGCATGCTGACAGAAGCGATCCATGCTTCCCGGATGGTGATATATCCCCTGACAATCCCGCCGCTTACCGGCGAAGGGATCTTGTCGAGCCCTTTCCGGTAATCAAAAATATCACTCAGAATATTGGCGCCTGAATGAAGGATGACCATTCCAAAAAAGGCCATGATAAACAACAAGGGTTTAAACTCATATCCGCCATATACATAGGCGAGGACAGTTCCAAAAATAACCGGCATCGTTGAAGCCGGGAATGAGAATGGGCGGGCAGAAATCCACCACTTTTTCAAAAAGGGTATTTTAACTTGTTCTTCCATTTATATTAAGCTTGTAAAGTCATTATTTAACAAAACAATATATGATTTGTTCGGGGCAGCAAAGTTATAAAATTTGATGATAAGTCGATTGGCTATGCCTGCGCCGTTGACTGCCATGAATTTACGGCTAATTATGAATATCCACCACCCAATCACCGGGCTCAAAGATTTCGAATTCAAAAATTGCATAAACCAAAACCGTACGGACCTTATTCCAGGTAGAATATGTGACTTTAATAGTAACCGGGAATATGATATTTTCGTACCCTATTGATTGTCCCAGGCTCGTATTGGTACCACTGGTAGTGGAAAGCATTAAGTTCTCAATACCAAAGTTTCTTGTTCCGTTCTGGTAAAAATTAATAAGTACCCGGTTTATTATCCCTCCTGATTTGGTGAAAGTATAGCGGTCAATGCTAACTTTATTGATAACAATTGGTTTAGGAGGCACAGGTCCTTTATATTGGTCTTTCTCCCAGATACCTGTGAGTGTTGAGTCTTTCCCGTTCGATTTAAACCTCAGGGTTCCTTCGCCCTGCCTTAATCCATGCTCCCAGTCCCCGACATAGGTATCGCCGTTTGCCCATGTATAGGTTCCTGTACCTTTTGGCAGGCCCTTACTGAACTGGCCCACGTAAGTATCCTGGCCGACGGCTTTTCCTTTGCCATGGGCCAGCCCGTCTTTGCACTTTCCCATATATTTACCGGCAATTTCCGGTTTAAGCACCATGCAGTCCTCCTGCGCCGAAAGATTATAACCTAACCAGCTAAAGATAAGGAAGAGAATGATTTTCGATGGATTTTTCATAGAACTGATCGTTAGGTTATCAAACCACTTCAAATATACAAAATAATCGACTGGGTTAGACAGGAATTTCAACAAAGGGACTCCATCCCGCGGGATGGAGTCCTATTATTCAATCAGAAATTCGCTTTCAGTGAAAGAATGAAATTCCTTCCCGGGGCTGTGATTCCCGAACTGTAAGGTCTGTACCGGATATCAGTCAGGTTTTCCACCCCTCCGCTTACAGAGAGGATATCTGTAATCTGGTACATCACTTTGAAATTCAAAGTGTACCAAGCGGGAGAATATGGATTTCCGTCGTTATCTCTGGCATACATGTAATCTTTGCCTTGTTCTTCCGGGGGAAGGTTTTCATAACGGACTTCACCACTGTATGTCGCGTAAAGGTCCATTTTAAGCTTGTCTGCAGAATAGGTCAGGCTTGACATCCCGAACCATGGTGCAGCATGGCGCAAAGGACTGGTAGTCCCGTCATCAAGCTCTTCATCACCCTTCTGATAATTAATCTGGCTTGAAAAACCAAAGCCGGCAGGGATTTTGACCTCAACCTCTGCCTGAACCCCGTAAACCGTTGCAAATGCAGCATTCTGCATGGCCTGTACCTGGCTCATTTCGCCGTCATACATGATGCTGTCCTGCCCGTTCAGGGTGTAATCCCTTCGAACCATTGCATCCTGGAGGTAGGTGTAATAGGCCACAAGGTCGATCTTCAGGAAATCGCCGATAACCTTGGCGATATCTATCTCTGCATTGTAGGCGTATTCGGCCTTCAGGTCCGGGTTTGGAATGACCACAGAACCCGGTTCGGAGTCAAATATCTTACCTACATCATCCACGTTGGGAGAGCGGAATCCTGTGGAAAAATCAGCACTCATCGTCCATTTTTCAGTGGGATTAAAAACTAATCCCAGGCTTCCGGTCAGTGCTCCATTGTTGATATCAGCAGTGGTAAACGGAAATGGATAGAAGGTCGTGTCGAATTCACAATTCAGTGAGTACAGGTTATACCGCGCCCCGGCCTGCAGGTTAAATTTTTCAGTCACATTGTACTGGTAAGTGAGATAGGCCGCATAAGAAGCCCATTTTGACTGCGGATACCGGCTTGGTCCGGGTACGATTTCACCGGAGGTAATATCTTCGTCCGTTCCGGTTGAAGTGACTTTATTGAAAATATATTCCAGGCCATAATTAATTGTATGTTTTTCCTTAATCAATTTTGTGAAATCGAGATTTACGGAAGAGGCATCAACCTTCTCGTTCCTGTTAAATTTGGTCGGTTTATTCAGGTCCCTGTCATGACGGCTTTCTTCGAAATACTGCCTGGCCAGGCGAATGTTCATCTGGTCGTAAATCCCTGAAGTGGCTTTATTTTCGATATTTAAAACATTCATCATCCAGATCTGTGGCCCGTAATACCATTCGGCGCTCCGGGGCAGGCCGTTCTTTGTGCGCAACAACCTGTCGTAACGCGAAACATCGGTGGTAGTGGAGTAATGGAATCCATAAGTGAAATCCCATTTGTCATTTGGCGCAAACCTGATTTTCTGCATCAGGTTTGTCTGGGCATATCCTGAAGGATGCTGTACCAACGGATCAGGGTTTGTGATGACGACATCAGCACTGTCATGCTGCTGGACGTAATTCGGTCTCAGGTAATCATCCGGACCGTTTGAACCCATCCGGAGGTCATTGAAGTTGAAATGAGAGAAGCTTGTATTTATGGCCCATTTCTTCCAGCCCACATTTATATCCAAATGACCGGTAAGTTCCTGGTCGGCTGAAGAGAAGCGGGTTACTGCATTTCCCGAAATAAACGGATCTTCATCAACTGAAAGGTGGGGTTTCAGGGTTTGGAAGCTCATCACACCGCCGATCGCATCACTTCCGTAAATAACCGAACCCGGCCCGAAGAAAATTTCAGTTTTCTGGATAGCGAAAGGATCAAGTGAAATCACATTTTGCAGGTTTCCGCTGCGAAAGATAGCCGTATTCATGCGTACACCATCCACCACGATCAGCAGGCGGTTGGTTGAAAAACCGCGGATCATCGGGCTGCCCCCGCCAAGCTGGCTTTTCTGGATGAACACTTCACCGGAGGAACCAAGAAGGTCAGCTGCAGTTTGGGGATTTTGCAGAGCCACTTCTTTGGACGAAATACTGGTGATCTTAGCGGGGACTTCCCGGTTCAGCTGGCTCCAGCGTGTGGCCGAAACCACCACCTGGTCAAGGGAGATAGTGGATTGGCTCATATAAACCTGGAAACCAGCCTTTTCAAGGTCCTGATAACTTTTAAATACCGGTGAATATCCAAGGATCCTGATTTCAATATGGGCTGATCCCTTGAAAAAAGTTATATCTGCTTGCCCCCTTGCATTGGTGATGGCCGATGCATGTGGGGATTCGCTTGAAAGGGTTACCAGTTCAAGAGGCTGGTGGTTCTCCTTGTCTTTAATGGTGATAACCTGAGAATGACCAAGAAGGAACGTCCCTGTAAATATTAAGAGAGATAAATATTTTTTCATTTTTATGAATTATTATTTTAGTAAAAATGGATTTAAACTTCACCACAATAGGCACAATAGAACACAATACAAATTCACATTAGAATGACTAGTCAAATGCTTGATAAATAGTTAAAAAGCAATAATGACTATTGTGTTTTCCTACTGTGCCCTATTGTGTCTAATGTGGTAAAAAAATTAACCCATTTTAGGCGGTGGAGCAGGAGGAGAAAGAGACAGAGAAGAATAATGAAAAATGCAAAATGAAAAATTTAAAATTGTGGCTTGAGAAGAATAAGGTTTCCAGTTGAATACATCCGACCGGTAAACAGTTTTAAAGAAATTCATGATTTTTTCTGTCTGGCTCTTTTGGCATGGGTCCTGTCCCATCGCCCTGCTGGCAAGCCGTGCAATCCTACTCTTCAGCCTGGTTTCTTTATGATCTTTGTAGCAATTGTAGAAGGTAGTATCGCCTTTACGGTTCTTTTCAACGATGTCATACATCTGGCCTTTGTATTCAAATTCACCGGCATGCTTCCAGTTTAAATTGGTTTCAGCCTCTTCTTTCGTGAACTTAAGCTGGACAAGATCCTTTTTATCAATGCCGATAAAGATCATCGCAGCGATTTCATTCTTAATCTTATTTTTATTGTATTGCAGAAAGACATATGTCCCCACAAAAGGAGCCGTTAAGGAAACCAAAAGCAATATAGCAATGCTTTTCTTCAAACTTTTTACAAGGATTATTCCGGAGGTAAAATTAATAAAAACCATTAACCTTTGGGGACTCCATCCCACCAATTAATCAATATTCGCTTGTCTTGAAGAATATATTAAAAATTCAATTATTTTTATTCTATAAATATCTCTTATCTTGAAAAAGTTGAATCCTTCAATTTTCCTATCCATGCTTAAAAAAGTAGTTGTAATACCGGTTTTCGTCATAATGATTTCCGTGCAGGTATATGCCGGTTACACCATTACCAGGCTGGAGCCCCCTTGCTGGTGGGCCGGCATGAAAAACAACCGGCTTGAACTCATGGTATATGGCCCTGAAATTTCGGACCTCAAACCGGTTATCCTGGACGACATGGTGAAGGTCAGACAGGTCACCGCCGTGGCAAACCCTGATTATCTTTTCATCCTGCTGGAGTTTAATGAAGCCATTACCTCCCGAAGTTTCGAAATATTTTTTGAAAAAGAGGGGAAATCCAAAGTCAGTTACACATACCAGCTTTTACAAAGGGAACCGGGCTCCGCTGAAAGAATAGGTTTTAACGATTCTGATGTTATATACCTGATCACACCCGACCGCTTTGCCAACGGAAACCCGGAAAACGACAACGTTCCCGGCTATACGGATCAGGCCAACAGGGCGAATAAGGATGGACGCCATGGTGGTGATATAAAAGGGATTACTGACCACCTTGATTATATTGCAGATATGGGTTTTTCAGCCATCTGGCTGAATCCTGTCCTTGAAAATAATATGACGAGGACGTCTTATCATGGATACGCCACGACAGATTTCTATAAGATCGATCCCAGGTATGGCACGAATGAGGAATACCGGCAATTGGGAATTATTTTGAAAGAGAGGAAGATTAAACTGATCATGGACATGATTGCGAATCACTGCGGTTCAGAGCACTGGTGGATGAAAGACCTGCCTTCCGGCGACTGGATCAATTACGGCGGAAAGTACGTCATGACAAACCACCGGCGTTCAACTGTTCAGGATCCCCATGTTTCCCCATCAGATAAAAGACTCTTTTCCGATGGATGGTTTGTGAAATCGATGCCTGACATGAACCAAAAGAATCCGCTGTTTGCCCGCTACCTGATCCAGAATTCGATCTGGTGGATAGAATATGCCAGGCTTTCAGGCATTCGCCAGGATACCTATTCCTACCCCGACAAGGATTTTATGAGACAATGGACCTGCGAGATCATGAATGAATACCCGGAATTCAGCATTGTAGGCGAAGAATGGACTGAGAATCCCGCCATTATTGCATACTGGCAGAAAGGCAAGGTCAATTCCGACGGTTACACTTCCTGCCTGGGCAGTTTAATGGATTTCCCCCTGCAAAACGCCCTGGTGAAAGGATTGAACGGGGCAGATGTTTATCATAATGACGGCCTGATCGTAATGTATGAAATGCTCGCCAATGATTTCCTTTACGCCGACCCGTATAACCTGGTCATCTTTCCGGATAACCATGACATGAACAGGTTCTTTACCCAGGTTAATGAAGATTATGACCTTTTCAGGATCGGCATAGCTTATATCCTTACGATACGGGGCATACCCCAGATTTATTATGGCACAGAAATCCTGATGAAAAGCCCGGGCAAAAAAGATGATGGCATTATCCGGGGTGATTTTCCCGGAGGTTGGGAAAATGATCCTGTCAATGCCTTTGACGATAATGGTTTATCGGCTCAACAAATTGAAGCAAAACTTTATATAAAGAAACTGGTAAACTGGCGCAAAACCAAAACCTGCCTGCATGACGGAAAACTGGTCCATTATTCCCCTGAGAACGGGACTTATGTTTATTTCCGTTACAACGAAAAGGAGAAAGTCATGGTGGCGATCAATATGAATGATCAAGACGTAAACCTGAACGGTTCAAGATTTGTAGAAGTGACAGGTTCAAACCGTCAGGGTACAGATGTGCTGACCGGCAAGGTTCATGCTCTTGATCTACTTATCGTTCCAGCCAGATCGGTCTTGATTTTGGAATTAAATTAATATTTTCAAAATAACACATAAAAATTATATTATTTTTATTTTTTCTTTTTGTTTTCCTTAAAATATTTTTTATAACAAATAAGTAAAAACCTAATTATGACAAAGCGCTACACTAAAAAATTGATTCTGCTCCTGTCATTGCTGTTTATTGGTTATTCTGGAGCATTTGCCCAGGGAGGCGATGTAACCGGCAAGGTTACGGATGCTTCTGACGGGCAGTTATTATCGGGGGTGACTGTTCTGATTAAAGGAACCCAGACAGGTGCAATTACGGATGTCAACGGAGCTTTCCGAATCAAGGTCAATCCCGGAGACGTCCTGGTCTTTTCTTTCGTTGGCTATAAACCGCAGGAAATTACGGTTCAGCCAAATACCGTTGTTAATATAACCCTGAACGCGAAAGCAGAGTTCCTCGAGGAACTGGTAGTAATCGGTTACGGCGTGCAGAAAAAGGAAGATGCAACCGGTTCGGTGTCTGCAATCAGCACGAAAGATTTCAACAAAGGGAGCATTACTTCCGTGCCTCAGCTTGCCGTCGGAAAAATACCGGGGGTTCAGATTACATCTGTCGGCGGCGCGCCAGGTGAAGGATCTGTCATCCGCATCAGAAGGGGATCTTCCCTTTCGGCCAGCAATGACCCGTTGTACGTCATCGACGGGGTCCCCGTAGACAATGACGGCATCTCCGGTACCAGGAATGCCCTCAGCACCCTCAATCCAAATGACATTGAAACCTTCACTGTTCTGAGAGACGCTTCTGCAACAGCCATTTACGGCAACAGGGCCTCCAACGGGGTTATCCTGATCACTACCAAGAAGAGCTCCCTGGGGAAGGATGGAAAGGGAAAGCCTATAAGCCTTGAGTACAACGGTACTTTTTCCTTGTATACGGTGCCAAAAACGATCGATGTTCTCAATGCCGACGAATTCCGGACTATCATGAATGAACGTTATGACAGCAATGAAACAGTCCTCCGGATGATGGGAAACACCAATACCGACTGGCAAGATGAAATATACCAGACTGCTTTCGGCATGGACCATTATATAGGTATTTCAGGAGCCGTTAATATTCTTCCTTATCGGTTTTCAGTAGGTTATACTGACGAGGACGGTATCCTTAAGACCGATAACATGAAACGCACAACCCTTGGCCTATCGTTAAATCCAAGCCTTTTCGACGATCATCTGAAAATCAATATCAACGCAAAAGGCAACTTTGTCAAGAATCATTTTGCAGACCAGGGCGCCATCGGCGCTGCCTTGCAGTACGATCCCACCCAACCGGTTACTGCCGACTCACTACATTTTTATGATTCAGAAACCGAAAAACCGATCTATTTCCCGAATCCCTATGGCGGTTACTATGCCTGGATCCAGACCTATAACCAGGACCCGGTGGCACAGGGTTCCAGCAACCCCGTCGCCCTGCTGAATATGAGGGATGACAATTCCGATGTTAAACGACTGATCGGAAATATCCAGCTCGATTATAAACTCCATTTCTTCCCGGATCTTCATCTTAACCTGAACCTCGGCCTGGATGATTCCTGGAGCGATGGAACGGTAGATGTCCCGGAATATGCCGCATGGGAATATGATGCGGTCAATACAGGAGGTATTAAGACAGTATATGACCAGAGTAAAAAGAATGAAATCCTGGAGTTCTATGGAAATTATGTAAAGGATGTCGAATCTATCCACAGTAATTTCAATGTGATGGCCGGTTACTCCTGGCAGCACTTCTGGAGAGAAGGCTCGAACTATTCCACCAACGTGGCCGGAACCCTTGTCAATGACAGTTCAGATTATGCCTCAGAAAGTTATCTCATTTCTTTATATGGCCGTTTTATTTATGCTTTTAAAAACAGGTATCTTGCTACTTTCACTTTTAGGAATGATAGAACTTCCCGGTTCTCTCCCGAGACTCGCGCCGGATGGTTCCCATCTGCGGCACTGGCCTGGAAGATCAATGAAGAACCCTGGATGGCAGGCCTGGAGAATTTGTCACAGTTAAAGCTCAGGCTTGGATGGGGTGTCACGGGGCAACAAAACATCGGTACCTTGAATGACTATTCATACATGGCGCGCTATACGTACAGCGAACCGACTGCCGCCTATCAGTTCGGGGATTACTACTATATCACATTACGTCCCGAGGGATATGATTACAGTAGAAAATGGGAAGAGACTACGACCTGGAATATCGGTCTGGATTATGGATTCCTGAAGGATAGGATCTATGGTTCTTTGGATTTCTATTACAGGGAAACCAAAGATATGCTCAACACGATCCCGGTACCGGCAGGATCGAACCTCACCAACTACATCCTGACCAATGTCGGCAATATGGAAAATAAGGGTGTTGAGTTTGCCATCTTCACCAAACCTGTAGTTACAAAAGACTGGATGTGGGAACTCAACTTTAATGCAACGTACAGCATTAATGAAATCACCAAACTGACGGCAACGGCCGATACCAATTACCTCGGTGTCCTCACAGGAAATATCTCAGGCGGTGTAGGTAGTACCGTCCAGATCCAGAGTGTGGGCTTCCCCATGAATTCTTTCTTTGTTTATGAACAGGTTTACGATGCCGATGGCAACCCGATAGAAGGGATATATGTGGACAGGAATGGTGATGGCGCGGTGACCGATGAAGACCGGTATCAATACAAAGACGCCAATCCGAAGTTCTGGTTCGGTATTTCATCCACCCTCACTTATAAGAACTGGGACCTGTTCTTTGCAGGCCGGGCTAATTTCGGGAATTATGTATATAACAATGTTAGTTCCGAAAATGGGGTCTACCAGCGGCTATATCGTGCTGAAGGGCCTTATATCGGGAATGTTACCTCCGATGTAACCACCATCAATTTCGTCGGTCCCCAGTATTTATCCGATTACTTCATCCAGGATGGTTCATTCTTTAAAATGGACGTTATTTCCCTCAGCTACCTGTTTGATGATATCATCAACAAGAAGGTTGATCTCCGTATTTCGGCGACGGTAAATAATGCATTTACCATTACAAATTATACCGGGATCGATCCTGAAATCAACAACGGGATCGACAACAGGATTTATCCCCGCCCGCGGGTTTATGCCCTTGGAATTAATCTGAGTTTCTAACCTATAAATCAGTACACTCATGAAAAAAATACTCTATATCCCTTTAATGATTGTGGCCTTTTCACTTTTAACCACGTCCTGCTTTAAGGACCTGGATACAGTGCCTATCGACAAGGACGAGGTCACTGCTGCAAGCGTTTATGAAAACCCGGAATCTTATATCCAGGTCCTGGCAAAGCTTTATGCCGGACTGGCCGTTTCCGGACAGACCGGCCCGAGCGGAAATCCCGATATCAGCGGTATTGACGAAGGATTCGGACAATACCTCCGCGGATTATGGTACATGCAGGAGCTTACCACCGACGAGGCCGTGATCAGCTGGAACGACCAGACTATCAAGGACCTTCACTACCAAACCTGGGGAGCAAGCGATGTTTTCATCACGGCATTTTATTACCGGATCATGTACCAGGTTTCATTGTGCAATGAGTTCATCCGGGAAACGACTGACAGTAAACTCGATGGTCGTGGAATTTCCGGCGATATCAGGACCGACATCGGCTTTTTCCGTGCTGAAGCAAGGTTCCTGCGGGCGCTCAGTTACTGGCATGCCCTGGACCACTTTGGCAATGTGCCGTTTGTAACGGAACTTGATCAAGTGGGAGCCTTCTTTCCACAACAGATCCAAAGGGCCGACCTTTTCGATTATATCGAGAGCGAATTGCTGGCCATCGAAGACCTTTTGGTCGATGCCCGGCAGAATGACTACGGCCGGGCTGACAAAGCTGCTGTCTGGATGCTGCTGGCCAAATTGTATCTTAATGCCGGGGTCTATACCGGGGTACAGAAATACACCGAGTGTCTGACTTATTGCAATAAGATCATCGACGCCGGTTATTCCCTTGTGCCCGAATACCAGGACCTCTTCCTGGCCGATAATGCCTTTTCTAATGAAGTGATCTTCGCAGTGAACTTTGATGGCCTTAATACCAGGACCTGGGGCGGCACTACTTTCATAATCCATGCACAAGTCGGCGGTACGATGGATCCCGCTGCTTTTGGTATAGACGGGGGATGGGGCGGTACCCGGACCACCAGCGCTTTTGTTGCCAAATTCGATGATATCACCGGCGCAACCGACAGCCGCGCGATGTTCCATACGGATGGCCAGAACCTGGAAATCGAAGACATCGGTTCTTTCAATGACGGATATGCCCTCACCAAGTTCAAGAATGTAGACAAAGCAGGTGCACCCGGAAGTCACCAGGTCCATACCGATACCGACTTCCCGATGTTCAGACTTGCCGATGTCTATCTTATGTATGCCGAAGCCGTGCTTAGAAACGGAACAGGCGGAGACATCGGAACTGCTCTTGGCTATGTAAATGATTTGAGACTGCGTGCTTATGGCGACAATTCCGGGGATGTGGCCCAGATCAACCTGGATTTCATCCTGGATGAACGTGCCCGCGAGCTTTACTGGGAAGGGCACCGGAGAAGCGATCTGATCCGGTATGGGCGCTTCACCGGCAGCGAATACCTCTGGCCCTGGAAGGGAAAGGTAAAAGAAGGATTTGGAACGGACGCGAAATATAACCTTTTCCCGATCCCGGCCGCCGACCTGACCGCGAATTTAAACCTTGTTCAAAATCCCGGGTATTAAACAAACATTTAAAAATTATAAGGATGAAAAAATTAATAATCATATTCCTTGCAATAATCTGGACCAGCTTTTTAATCTCCTGCGAAAAGGAGCTTAAGGATCCCAAACTGGATGTCAGCCAGACTGTTCGTCCGGTCATTACAACACCGGCAGATGGCGCATCTTTTATCCTCATCCAGGATGAGGCTGAAAATCCCATGACTAACTTTGAATGGACTCCCGCGCAGTATAACCTTACCAACCTCGAGATGACGAAGTATGTGCTGCAAATGGACTTCGCCGGTAATAATTTTGCTGATGCCCATGACCTGGCCAGCACGGAAGGTACTTCTTTCGGTATGACGGTAGGTGCAATGAACACCCTCCTGCTGAATTTGGAACTTGATCCCGATGTAGCGCAGGGTATAGAGTTAAGGGTTCGTTCATTCATCAACGATATCACCAAATATTCGGAAGTTTTCTCCGACACGGTTACCATCAATATCACACCATACGGTGACCTGGTGATTATCAAGCCGATCTACCTCCTGGGCAGCGGGACCACGGTGGGCTGGGACAACACCCTTGCCCTACCGATGGAACACATCGGTGGCGGAAAATTCGCAAGGGTTGAGACCCTGACTTCCGGAACTGACATGTTCATCAAGTTTATCTCAATGCTTGGTTTATGGGCGCCTCAATGGGGAACGGATGCTACCGGCACCGCGGAAGCCGGACCGCTCGTTTACCGGCCAACCGAAAGCGTGCCCGATCCGCCTGCTATCCCGGTAGGAGCCACTGCAGGAAACTATTACATCATGGCAGATACCCTGGGCCTGACCTATTCTACTTTCCTTACTTCAGGCGAGCTCTACCTGGTTGGCGATGCGACAACAGTGGGTTGGGATGCCGCTGCTGCCATACAGTTTACTGAAAGTGCCCCGCATATCTTTACCATGGTTACAACCCTGAATGCCGCCGGCGGAATGAAATTCCTGGAGGTGCAAGGAGCTTGGGCTCCACAATGGGGGACTAATGGTGATGGCACAGGCGAACAAGGCTTACTCTCTTATAGACCAACCGAAAGCGTGCCTGATCCGCCTTCAATTCCCGCTCCGTCAGCTGCAGGCCAGTACCTGATCACGGTTGATCTCACAACCATGAAATATACGATCGAAGCACAATAAGGCGCACGAAGTACATCACAAAGGAACAAAGGATTAAATAATAAATCCGCGAAAATCTGCATATCAAATCTGCGTTCATCTGCGAGAAACTTTTTAAATATTTCTCGCGGATTTTCGCAGATCAAGGCGCAGATAAGCGCAGATTTTCCTTGTGCGCCTTAGTGAAAACCCTTAATGCGCCTTAGTGGTTAAAATAAAATCGTTATTGTCAATACAATCCTTTTTCACTGAGATTTTATTCTCAGTTTTGCGGGAGATAATCCGGCTGTTGAAGCTTGTATGGTAATCTCGCCTGGTAATTCACCGATACGGATCAGGGCAGCCGCGATGCCGGCCTCACTTGATGCCTTACTTTCAGGATTTATGACTGACGCATCACCCGATATAAAAAAATTGACCATGACGCCATTGATAGGAACCTTGTTGCCATTCGCATCAAGAATGATGGCATGAATAAAGACCGCATCGTTGCATCCTGCTTTTGGGGGTAGTCCGCTTTCATCATATACGAGTTTTATAGCAGCCGGCTGACCTGGTGTTGTGACTGTATCCTGCGCTGCTTTTTCCCCTCCTATAAAACCAACTGCCACAAGCGTTCCCGGTTTAAATTTATCTAACCGGAATGTAAATGGTGGATGTGCCAGGTTGTTGCAAATCCTGCCGGTGTCGGGTTTCTGGCTGGAAATCAAAACGCCGTTCAATGACAATTCCACTTCTTCGCAATTGCTGAATACCCTGACATTTGATGAAGAATTTTCATCCCACCAGGAAGCGATATATACCATCGGGCCGGAAGGAAATAATGATGAAACCTCATCTGCATCCCGCTGACTTTGGAAGAAATAATAACTGAATTTCGGGACCCGGAAGATGGTCATGATGCCCGAGGTTTCGAGGTCATCCGCAAACCCCCGGTTATAGTCGTACATCACCCAGTAACCATCCGCAAAAGCAGGGGTGTTGAAATTGTCATTGTGCGCCTCCTGGATATTGGTGGCCTGCTGAAGGAGCTGTTTTTCACCTGCGGCAAGTGGCTGGCGACTTGAACGGTCATCCGGCACTAAGTCTTTCCATTGATTCTGCTCCAGCCCGGCATTCATGGCATAATACTCCCAGTCGCCATATTCCGAAACAATATATGGTTTACCGGGTTCTTCATAATGTTGAAGCCTGTGCTGTCGTGCCTGCAGGAAAATATCATAGCCGTAATTCATCCAGCCGGCAGTGAAACACTGGTCACCGGGAAACTCTTCACGGGATGCCGCCACAGCCTGGCCGATGAATTTTTCCGGCATCCAGGATTCGTTAAGGGAAACTTCCCAGGATATCACGCAGGCATGGTTCCTGTCCCTGCGGATCATATCCCGGCAGGTTTGTATCACCTGCGTTTTAAATGCTTCATTCTCATTAAAAAACTGCCAGCCCGGGATCGCATCAACAACGATAAGCCCAAGTTCGTCACACGCGTCCATGAACGCAGGAGCATGAGGGTAATGCGACAGGCGAACATAATCGAACCCTGCTTCTTTGATCTTTCGGGCGTCCCTGTATTGTGCCTCATTGCTGAGGGCATAACCGATATAAGGGTATTCCTGGTGCCGGTTTACTCCACGAAGGAACATCTCCTCCCCATTGATGGAGAAATGATCCTGACGGATCTCAAAGCGCCTGATCCCGATCCGGGTCGTATCTGCATCAAGGAGCCGGTTGCCGGCAGAAACGCGTGTCACCAGCTTATATAGATTTGGAGAAGCAGGGGACCATAAATCCGGTGATTGGAGTGTAATATCCTCAATAAATTTCTTGTCACTTCCGGCTTTTAATTCCCTTTCGGGCGCTGAATATCTTATAATTTCGTCAGTGCCTTTCAGGATAAAATGACTGATGACGATATCCTGATCATGGGCACCAGTATTCTTCACATGTGTCTGTATCCTGATCACAGCTTTTTCCCTGCTGACCTCAGGATAACTTACAAAAATCCCGCCGCTGCCCGGTTTATTTTCAAAGATGGGATCTGTAATGAAAACGGTATTTTCCATAATCAGAAAAACATCCCGGTACAGTCCTCCGTAGGTATTATAATCAAGTTGTTTCAGGGGTTTTGGACCTGTGATAGGGTTATCGGTATTATCCAGCCGGACGATCGCATGGTTTAATGCATCCGGTAGAGCCTTATCCGTAAAATCAATGACAAAAGGAAGGTAGCCGCCGAGGTGCCTTGTTTTTTTCACGCCGTTAACCCACACATCCGCGACATTCATAGCCCCCTCAAATCTCAGAAACAGGCGTTTTCCCACTGCGTTGGCCGGAAGGACAAAATCCTTCCGGTACCAGCATATTCCCTGCCACTGGTCATTAACCACGAGTGGTTCTATCACCGGTGTATGCGGCAGCTTGACTTTTTCCCAGGCCAATCCGCTTTTGGTGTTAAAGACTTCAGAGCTGTCCACAGCAAGAATAAATTCCCATCCGTCATTGAAAAGCATTGGAGCCATGGGTGCGGAATATTCAGGCTGACGGCAGCCGTTTATCAATAGCAACATGATCACCAGCACAGGAAGTTTGAAAATGCAATTATTCATTTTCAATATCGATAGTACTTGTCAAAAACCTTTATTACCGGAAGTACATTTCCTTCATCGTCGAAGAAATCCCTCGCTGAAACATTGCCTAGTCCGGCGGTGGCAGGCTCCCACCACATAATGCCCGTTCCCAGGTTATCCGGGGTGGCCAGGACAATCTTCGTAACTTCTTCCAGGAATTCCTTTTGCCCTTCCGGGGTTTCCGGGAAAGGACCTGGTTTAGAGAGATATTCGGTCGGTTCTGCGCAATAAGCTACCTCCACCAGCATGATCGGTTTATGGTATTCTTTTGCCATGAAAATCAGATTTTTCCTCAGGTCGAACAGGCTGCCATGCCACCAGGGATAATATGACTGCCCGATCACATCGAAATCAATACCGTATTCAAATATTTTATCGAAGAAGTATTTCGTCCGGTCTTTATTGCCACCCTGGTCGATGTGGACCATGATCAGGGGACGCGGCAGGTTGCCGCATCCGGCATATACACCCTCTATGCCAGCCCGGAGAAGATCGGCGAAATGATCCCAGCTTTCCGGTATTTTCCCGTCGGGCCAGAGCATTCCGTTGATCACTTCATTGCCCGGCTGTACCATATCGGGGAATACTCCCGCTTCCCTGAACCTTACCAGCACATCGCGGGTATATTCGAAAACGGCGCTCACCAGCTCTTCATGAGATTTTCCGGCCCAGGCTTCCGGAATGAACTGTTTTGCCGGATCGGCCCAGGTATCGGAATAATGAAAATTCAGAAGCAATTTGAATCCCAGTTTTTTCGCCTCTTGTGCCAGGTCAATGGTATATTCCAGGTCATTTGGCAGTTCCGTGGGGGTATGGAACAAGCGCAGGCGGATCCAGTTATAACCATGATCTTTGAAAATCTCCAGTCCGGGTTTTACTTTTCCATCTTCTTTAAATTGAAATCCATTTTCCTCTGCGGCTTTTAGAAATGACAGGTCCGCCCCGATCGCAAATTCCTGAGCCGATAATGTTTTATTGAAGCATATCTGAATGATCAGCCAAAGGATGAGGCCGGAGCGAATAGTAAACCTGCGGCATAATGTTTTTTTCATGTTGTTCGGATTGAGAGTGGACTATTTATGAAAGGCGCTTAGGACCGGAAGCGCGTGATTGTCAAAATCAAAGAGTGCCTGGTTTTCCCAGTTTGAGCCATTTTCGGCAAGCGGACCTTTATAAGCGATCCATTCCCCGCCCCAATAGCAAAAACCTGTTCCGTTTGTCACCGACATAATGGTTTCTTTAAGTGCTGACATGAAATCCTCCTGCCCTTGTGGTGTAGCTGGATAGGCAGGGATCAGCTGTTCCGGCAGGCCAATCACATTATTCGTCCAGTCTTCCCATTCCAGCGTAAAAGGATAGGCCGTTTCAGCGATCAAAACCGGTTTGTTGAAATCAGTGGCCAGGCTATTTAGCATGGTTTTAAGGGAGTCAAGGTTTTTCCCATGCCAGGCCGGGTAATAGGAAATGCCGATGATATCATAATCGATGCCATTATTCCTGACCTGGTTAAAAAACCAGTCTGAGCCGTCTAATCCTGCAAAATGGATGATGATCTTCGTTGAGGTAGATGCCTGCCTGGTGGCAAGGGCCGCTTGTTCCAGCAATTGATACAGGTTGGTGCCGTTGTTGATCCTGCCTTGTTCCCAGAGCATACCTCCGTTTATTTCATTACCCAGGGAAATATATTCCGGCTGTATAACTGTTATAATTTTTTCCATGTAATGGTAAATGCTGTCTTTCAACTGGGCGAAAGAAAGACTTTGCCAGGCAGACGGTGTTGCCTGCTGTCCCGGGTCGGCCCAGGTATCGGAAAAATGAACGGTAAGATATACTTTCATCCCGGCTTCTTTGATGCGATTGGAAAATTCAGCCACTTCGGAAAAGCCGGAATGTGCACTTTGAGGCGTATGCCATAGACGTAACCTTACTGTATTGCAGCCAGCTTCCTTAAGGATAGTCAGGACATCTTTCACATTCCCCGCGGGATCAAAAAACTTAGGGTGATAGGATTCAATTTCAGGCAGAAAGGAAAGGTCGGCACCACGCATGAAAGTATCTTCGGCAGGGTCAGGGATGTTATCTTTATTATCACATGAGATCAGAAGCAGGATAATGAAAATAAAAGCAGGAAGTTTCATAATAGTTAGTGGATGTTGTTCTTACAAAGATAAAAAATACTGATAAACTTTTATGATGCTGTCAGGTCCCGCCTTCGGCGGACGCTGACAGATCAGAAAATCACTTCAAATCTGACAGCGTCGAAGACCTGTCAGCATTTGAAACTTTATTATCTTTGAAATAATCAAATTCAAAAGTACAAAAACCATGAAGAAATTTGCAGTTATTTTAGCAGGTTGCGGCGTTTTCGACGGTGCAGAGATACACGAAGCAACATTCACCCTTCTGGCCATCGGGCAACAAGGAGCGTTTTATGAAATATTCGCCCCGGATATCGACCAGTACCATGTAATAAACCACCTCACCCACAAAGAGATGCCGGAAAAGCGTAACGTCCTGGTGGAATCGGCTCGTATTGCCCGCGGCAAGATCAGTCCGCTCAGCAGGTTCCGGGCATCTGATTTCGATGCCATCATTTTCGCCGGCGGCTTTGGGGTAGCCAAAAACCTGTCGACCGTGGCTTTTGATGGCCCAAATGCTAAAGTAGACCCCGAAGTTGAGGTAGCGGTAAGGGCCATGCATAAGGCTGGCAAACCAATTGGCGCCCTTTGCATTGCACCGGCCGTTATAGCCCGGATCCTGGGACATGTCGAAGTAACCATCGGGAACGATCCGGGAACCGCCGGCACCATTGAAAAAATGGGCGGAAAACATATCAAAGCTACGCACGGCGAGGTGATTATTGACAAGAAGAACAAAGTATTCACCACGCCATGTTATATGCTGGATGCGACGATTGTGCAGATCTACGAGGGAGTGAGCAATATAGTGCGAGAGATGTTAAAGTTTATCTGATCTATGATAAATCTGTGTAAATCTGAGTCATCTGTGGTGAATCTACTCTCTTTCACCACAGATTACACGGATTATCACAGATAATACACAGATGGAATGAACAAAATCACAATTTTATATCAATAACAAAAAATTCTAATAATTCATGTCAAAAAGCAAATCCCAGCCAAAACTTTCCCCTGAAAACTATATCCGGACGCGTGCACGGGCACTTCCATTAGCTGATTGCTATATCAATGAGTCGTGGAATGACAGCGGCATGGCTTCCATTATTGTAACACGGAAGCATATAACCGGGAACCTGACTTTTGCTATGTTCCAGGTTGATATGTATTGTCTTGGGATCAAAAATGCATTATGGCAGTTCAATGAACCACCTTCGGCCATTTCGGACATTATTGACCGGCATGCTGAATTTTCCGGTAGTAAGGATCCTTACGTTCAGATAGATTACACCTTGGTTCATAATATTATATACGGCGCTGTTTCTTATGCGGAGGACCTTGGTTTTCGTCCCCATAAAGACTTTACTTTGGCTCAATATGTTTTGGAGGAAGATGATGAAAGGATTGAATTAATGGATATTGAATTCGGCCTGGACGGACAGCCGGCGATATTCATTGGTCATGAGGAACATCCATCCCGGATTTTTCAAATTCTTGATAAATCTGTCGGAAAAGGCAATTACACTATCATTTCAGAAGATGGGAATGAAGAAAAAGCATATGAGGATGAAGACGAAGATGATGATGAAAATGATTTTGATGAACCGGAAGACTTTGATAAGGAAGCTACTCCAACAGTAAAGCCCATGACGCCTGATATGGTTCAGATGGCAAATGAAAAACTGATGAAATACATCGAAGAACAGAATTTTTCCAGTATCGAAGATTTGAATGATTTCATTGCTAAAAATGTGATGGGTAAGCCGATAGATGAAATCGTTCCAAAAAAGAAAGGCCGAAAATCCACTAAAGATAAATCGGGTGATCTTATGTACCAGGCTTATGATAACGATCCGGAAGAAGGGATCAGGCTTGCGCAGCAAGCGCTGCAACTTGATCCGGAAAATGTCAGGGCTTACAATTATCTGGCGCAAAATGAGTCAAATCCTGAAAAATCCTTTATTCTTTTAAAAAGAGCTGTTGAGTTGGGGGAAAAACAATTGGGTGATCAGTTTTTTAAGGTAAATAAGGGCCATTTCTGGGGATTGATTGAGACAAGGCCCTATATGACTGCAAAATTCGGAATGGCACAATATCTGGAAGCCATAGGCAGAGAAAAAGAAGCGATAAAGATCTATCAGGAAATGCTTAAGCTGAACCCCAATGACAACCAGGGAGTGCGTTATGAGTTGGCAAGATTGCTGCTTATAAATTACAGATACGATCTGTTTTACAAGTTGCATAAGAAATATAAAGGAGAAGAATCGGCGTTTTGGCTGTATAATTATGCCTACTTTGTTTTTAAAACCCACGGCACAGGAAAAACATCCGACGAAGCGCTGAATAAAGCCTATATGGCTAATAAGCATGTTATCGGGATTATAATAGGAAAAGAAAAGATGCCCGATGATCTCAAAGAGTATTATTCCCCGGGCCAGACGGATGAAGCGGCGTTTTACCTGATGGATAACGTTGAAATATGGATGAAAGATAAAGAGACGGTCAGATGGGTGGTTAATTTTAGAAGGAGGATTATTTGAATGATATCCCAATAACCTTAACTTTATTCTCTGATCGAGGAATTGAATCATTACAAAAGCAGTTAAATTTCATTTAGAAATGACTAAAGAACAGAAATTTTTCAAAGCGCTGCAGGATGTTTTCATCGGAGCAAAAATCGAAGGTGAAGGCGGATTTATCAATTTGATGAAAATTAAAGCAGGATATTATTCCCAAATAGAAAAACTCCTGCAGGCTGATATTGATAAAGCGCTTGAGCAATATCCGGATTTCCGGGATGAGCTTTTCGATAAATTATTTTCGTTTTTCAACCGTTATTTCACCGAAAGCGGCTCTATCTATTTCAATTCCACCCCTTTTCATAACAACATCTATGAAAGGGTTTACACCGATGAAAAATTGGATTACAGGATGATTAAACCGTTAATTTGGTGGGAATAAATAGGTTTTTATGAAAAAGCTGGAAGATAACACAAGTGAAATCCGCCTTTATAAAATCTCCAAAAACAAGGCTGAATTACGTGTGCGTTTTAAAGGAGAAACCGTTTGGCTTAAACAGGATGAAATTGCTGAATTATATGGTAAGGAGCGGTCTGTCATCACAAAACATATAAATAGTATTTTCAGGGATTCCGAAGTTGACAAAAAAAGCAATGTGCATTTTTTGCACATTCCAAATTCAGATAAGCCATTAACCTTATTCTTAGCTTTATGAAGCTCTATCTGCAATCGGTCGTTGAGAATATTTCATTTGAAAACCTGCCGGGAAAATGGCAGAATTTTGACTTCGGTCGATTTTCATCAAATAAAGTACTGTTTGATTTTCAGAGAAATGCCTTAAAAAATACCCTGAAGGCGCTTTATCGTTTCTACAGAGATGAAGGAGGAGAAAAAGAGAAATTCTTCACTTATTTTGACCTGGAAGAGAGTCTTGATTTCGATTTACACAGAAAGCAAGACGGGAAAACTGCAAAATATCTGCTGGAATATGATAAGGATTATCCTGTTGTTGAAGGAAAAATATCATTTTCTTGTTTCATCAACCGGATGAGTTACTGGATGGCCACGGGATCCGGGAAGACCCTTGTCATCGTAAAACTGATCGATTTGCTCAGGCAACTATTACAAGACAAAGAAATACCTGAAAGAGATATTCTATTCCTGGCCCACCGTGACGACCTCATTGAACAGTTTAAAAGCCATGTGGAAGAATTCAATGGTTTCAATCATGATGTTAAAATCAACCTGAAGAACTTAAAAGAATATGACCAGGTAAAAAGAGACAATGTATTGACTTTTGGTAAAAATGAGATTACAATTTTTTATTACCGTTCCGACCTGATTTCAGACGAACAGAAAGAAAAGATCATCAATTACCAAAACTACGACAATCAGGGCAAATGGTACATTATTCTTGATGAAGCACATAAAGGCGATAAAGAAGACAGCAAAAGACAAATATTCTATTCCATATTAAGCCGGAACGGTTTTCTGTTCAACTTTTCAGCAACTTTTACTGATCCAAGGGATTACGCCACCTGCGTCTTCAATTTTAATTTGTCGAAGTTCATAGAGGAAGGATACGGTAAGCATATCTATGTTTCAGGTTCTCAGGTCACTGCTTTTCGCGATCAGGATGATTATTCCGAAATTGAAAAACAGAAAATCGTTATCAAAACATTGATTTTGCTGACATACATTAAAAAGCATTTTAATAAAGTAAGGAACTTTAACAGCGCTTTTTATCATCGGCCATTACTTTTAACACTGGTAAATTCAGTAGATACAGAGGAATCCGATTTAAAACTCTTCTTTAATGAATTAGAGAAAGTTGCCTCCAATGAAATCAGGAATGAAGTGATGGATTTGGCAAAAGAGGAGTTGGCTTCAGAGCTGGAGGCTGATCCGGATTTTGAATTCGAAGAATTAAAAATGGTTTACGATAAAAAGTTACTGCAGGAGATTGATTATCAGGACCTGCTGACCCATGTCTATAATTCTCCTTCCCCTGGAAAGATTGAAGTGCTTAAAATTCCAGGTAATAAAAATGAAATAATTTTCAAACTTCAGACCTCTGAGAAACCTTTTGCACTAATAAAGATCGGTGATATTTCCGGTTGGCTTAAAGATAAACTGGAAGGTTATGAAATCATTGAAAGCTTTGAAAATGAAAGCGTTTTCAGGAAACTTAACCTGGATGATTCGGAAATCAACCTTTTAATGGGATCCCGGGCTTTTTACGAGGGATGGGATTCAAACAGGCCGAATATTGTATTATTTGTCAACATTGGAATAGGAAGTGATGCAAAGAAGTTTGTACTTCAATCCATTGGACGCGGGGTAAGGATAGAACCGTTAAAAAATAAACGGAAACGCCTGGCAAACTTAGTTCAGGGTAAAGAAGTAGAAATTTACGTGTATCAAAAAGTCAAATCTTTCATCCTTCCAATAGAAAGCTTGTTTGTTTTTGGAACAAACGCCGGAAACCTCAAGCAAATTATCAAGGCCTTGCATGATGAAAAACAAGATAAAAACATCGGCCAGGAATTTCAGGTTAATAAGGCTTCAGAGGAAAAGCAATTGCTGATACCTGTTTATAGGGATTCCGACAATATTTATGCAGAAGAAGATATAGTTCAAAAGTTTAGAATGAGCAGAAAAGATTTCGAACTTGCTCAATCTTATTATAATTATCTGCAGGAAAAAGTGACCCTCGTAAAATTTGAATCCGAAGTAAAAATCCTTGCGAAAGTGGCTGAGAGCTTTTCCGCCCCTGATACGTATTTCGATTTTGATGAAACAAGATCAATTTATGATCCTGAACTGCTTTTGCAAAGAGTGTTTGATTATTTCAGCATCCGGAATAAAGAACTAGAGAAGTTCAAAAAACTTGAGGAGGAAATCGTTCATTTTAAGAAAATTAAATTCAGCGATGGTGAAAAATACAACCAAATAATTGAGAACATCCAACGTGTCAAGAATTACGACCAGAAAGAAGTACAGGAAAAGGCAATTGATAAGGAATTTGATAAGACCGGTGATAAAACCGTTTATAAGCAGAAATTAAAACAGCTTGAAATTGACTTCATTGAGGAAGCCAGTTTTGAAGAATTAAAGATCAAATATATTCCAAATCATTATTTTATTCCTTTAATCGTATCGGAAAATGAAAGGCTTGATTATCTGAATCATATCATTACAGTTCCTAGTGAAGTCAAATTCATCGAACATTTGGAGCAATATCTAAAAAAGGAAGTCAATCTATTTAAAAATCAGGATTGGTGGATGTTTTCAAAACTTGATCAAAGTCTTGATGAAGTTTACATTCCCTATTACAATCCAAAAGAAAACAGAATCTCAAAATTTAAACCTGATTTTATTTTCTGGTTGCAAAAAGGCAATAATTATCAAATATTATTTATTGATCCGAAAGGTACAGAACATACGGATGGATTAAGAAAGATTGATGGATTCAGACGCATTTATGAACAAGCTGATAAAAAGGCACCTGAGATTTTTGAGCATGATAGCCTGAAGGTAACTGCCAGACTATTATTGTTTCCGGCAAAAGGTGGAATTGCCGGAATTCCGGAAGAATACAGGGCCTATTGGTTTGATAGTTTTAATGATTTGCTGGAAAGATTAGCCTGATCAGGCGAATTCCCTGAAATTTCGCCTAAAAAGGCTAAAACTCCCCAAATAACATTTAGCCATGATGATAAACTTAAAGTTAGCATCTTGATTTAGAAGAATCAATTGATTAGGTTGAATTACTTATAAATTTAATCTTATGACCAAAGAAACTGCTATCAAATTATTTAATGACAAAAAGATAAGAACCATTTGGGATGAAGACCAGGAAAAATGGTATTTTTCTATTGTTGATGTACTTGCAATACTTACGGAAAGCGAGAACCCGCAAACATATTGGAGAGTGTTAAAAAAGAGGCTTTTAGACGAAGGAAACGAAACCGTTACAAATTGTAACGGTTTGAAAATGCCGGCAGCCGATGGGAAAATGCGATTAACGGATGTTGCTGATACAGAACCAATTGTCACGGGTTAAAAACTGAGAAAATTTTAGGACTGTAAGACTGTAGGACTGTAAGACTGTAAGACGATAAGACTGTAAGACCGTAAGACTGTGAGAAAAGTCCCCCACTTAAACCTTAAACCTTAAACCTCAACACTATGAATAGAATTACTTCTCTCTTCCGGATACGCTATCCAATCATTCAGGCCGGCATGATCTGGTGCTCCGGCTGGGAGCTGGCGTCGGCCGTCAGCAATGCCGGCGGACTTGGCCTTATCGGCTCCGGGTCGATGTACCCGGATATCCTGCGGCAGCATATCCGCAAATGCAAGGCAGCCACTGACAAGCCATTCGGGGTTAATCTCCCGCTGATTTACCCGCAGGTCGATGATCTTATACAGATCATTATTGATGAAGGGGTGAAGATCGTTTTCACTTCGGCAGGTAATCCCGCAAAATATACATCCTTCTTCAAAGAGAGGGGGATCACAGTTGCCCATGTGATCGCCAACACCAAATTTGCCCGGAAGTGTGAGGAAGCAGGGGTGGATGCCATCGTGGCCGAAGGCTTTGAGGCAGGAGGGCATAACGGGATTGAAGAAACCACCACCATGTCGCTGATACCGATGGTTCGCCAGGTGACCAGCCTACCCCTGATCGCTGCCGGTGGCATCGGTACCGGAAGGGCTATGCTGGCGGCATTCGCGCTGGGAGCCGACGGTGTGCAGATCGGCAGCCGGTTCGTGGCGTCGGAAGAGTCGTCCGCACACCCGGATTTCAAAAGGAAAGTCATAGAAGCAAAAGACGGGGATACTTCCCTGACACTGAAGAAAATTATACCGGTAAGATTGATCAAAAACAAGTTCTACCATGAAGTAAAAGCCCTGGAAGATAAAGGCGCTACCCGGGAAGAAATCTGCGAACTGCTTGGACACGGCCGGGCGAAAAAAGGCATGTTTGAAGGCGACCTCGACGAAGGCGAACTTGAAATCGGCCAGGTTTCGGGATATATCAATGAAATCAAGCCGGCCGGTAAGATCGTGGAGGAGATTGTGGCTGAGTTCGAGATAGCGAGGGGGGAATTAGTTAATTTTACCTACATTTGCTTTTCTCGTTAATCAAACCGATGAAATAATGGACTTCACCTTTACCGAAGAGCAACTCATGATCCGCCAGGCTGCAAGAGATTATGCCGAGCGGGAACTGATACTGGATGTTTTAGAGCGCGATGCCAGGGCGGAAATACCCTGGCGGCACATTAAAAACCTGGCTGAACTGGGATTCTTCGGTATGAACGTCGACCCGAAATATGGCGGCGGCGGGATGGACACTATTGCTTACGTGCTGGCCATCGAGGAAATATCAAAAATCGATGCCGCCATGGGGGTAATCCTTTCGGTTCATAATTCGCTTCCCTGCTTTGGCATTGAGAAATACGGTACGGAGGAACAGAGAGAAAAATACCTTCCAAACCTTGCAAGCGGAAAGACTATCGGCGCTTTTCTGTTATCAGAACCGGAAGCCGGCTCTGATGCCACTTGCCAACGTACTACCGCTGCCGACATGGGCGATTATTACCTGGTAAACGGCACGAAAAACTGGATCTCCAATGCAAACTGCGGATCGGTCTATATCGTCTTTGCCCAAACCCACCCGGAGTTATGCCATAAAGGGATAAATGCTTTCATAGTCGAAAAAGAGTGGCCCGGAATTTCTCTCTCTCCCCATGAAGATAAAATGGGCCTGCGCAGTTCCGACACCCATTCCGTCATGTTCAGCGATGTAAAAGTCCCGAAAGCAAACCGCGTCGGCGCGGATGGCTTCGGATTTGCATTTGCCATGAAGATGCTCGAAACAGGACGGATCAGTATCGCTGCCCAAGCCACCGGTATTGCTGCCGGCGCATTCGAAAGATCATTGAAATATGCACAGGAAAGAAAAGCATTCGGAAGGCCTATCATAGAACACGAAGGCATCAGTTTTAAAATAGCCGATATGGCTGTCAAGGTGGAGGCTGCCAGGAATTTTGTTTACAAAGCCGCCTGGCTTAAAGATAACAACCAACCTTATGGACTGGCCAGTTCCATGGCCAAGCTCTATGCCGCTGATGCCGCCATGTGGGTCACCACCGAAGCCGTCCAGATCCACGGCGGTTATGGCTATGTAAAGGAATATCACGTCGAACGCCTGATGCGGGAAGCTAAGGTAACCCAGATCTACGAAGGCACTTCGGAGATACAGAGGATCGTGATCTCAAGAGCGCTGCAGCGGTGAGAGAAGTCAGTAGTTGACAGTTGACAGTTGACAGTCAGCATTAGAAAATTGGCAGTCCGTAGTACCCAGTTTCGTATTGCTAATGTAATCCGCGTAAATCCGTTGTATCCGTGTCATCCGCGTTCTATTTTTAATAACTCACGGATATTCAACCAATGGATAAAGTACACCGATATGGTTCTGTCAAAATAAAATTATATTTTTGCGACTAACAATCGAACAATTGAACAGTCGAACAATCGAACCATTTAACAAGTAAAAGATGAAAATCCTGATCTGCCTGAGCAATGTCCCCGACACCACGACGAAAATAAAATTCACAGGTGACTCGAAGAATTTTGATGCGACGGGTGTCCAATGGATCATCAACCCGTGGGACGAACTGGCCCTGACCCGCGCTCTTGAAATCAAGGAAACATCAGGAACCACGATTGAAAAGGTTACCGTGATCACGGTTGGCAAGCCGGAAACGGAGCCTACTCTCCGGAAGGCGCTTGCTATTGGCGCGGATGATGCCGTACGGGTGGATGCTGACTGCAAAGATTCTTTCCAGGTTTCAGCTCAAATAGCTGATTTTATCAAATCCCAGCCCTACGATATTATCCTTTGCGGGATTGAATCGAGCGACTATAACGGTTCCACTGTCGGAGGAATGCTTGCCGAGTTTCTCGATTGCCCTTCAGTTTCTTCTGTTTCCAGCCTGCAACTGGAGAATGGCCAGGTCAGGCTCAGCCGGGAGATCGATGGCGGGCAGGAAGTCCTGGAGACGACCCTGCCTTTTGTGGCGATTGTACAGAAAGGCATAACCAAAGAACCCCGAATCCCGTCCATGCGAGGTATTATGATGGCCCGGACCAAGCCTCTCACCGTCAAACCGGCTATTGCAGCGGAAGAGCTGGCGGAATTTACCAGCTTTGAACTTCCACCTACCCATGCGAAATGCAGGATGATTGATGCGGATAATATCGACGAACTGGTGGATGTCATGAAGAATAATTTGAAGATGTTCTAGATTGAAATTTGAAAATTGAAATTTGAAAATTATGTCAGTACTAGCATATACAGAGAATTGGGACGGAAAATTCAAGAAGATCAGCTATGAGCTGGTTTCTTACGCGCATCAGCTTGCCGTTCAGATGGGGACCCATGCAATTGTTGTTTCTATCGGGGATGTACCTGAAGAAGAACTTAAAAAGCTTGGTCATTATGGGGCTTCAAAAATTATTAAGGTTGTAGACAGCCGGATAGATGGATTGATCAACAAGGCTTTCGCGGCGATCATTGCTCAGGTAGCTGAAAAGGAATCGGCTGATGTGGTGGTTTTCTCCCATAATTTCACCGGTAAGGCCCTTGCACCCCGGGTAGCGGTGAAGCTAAAAGCCGGCGTTGCATCCGGCGTTAACGCTTTGCCAGACTCTCTTCAGCCTTTTGTCGTCAAAAAGGGAGTTTTTACCGGTAAAGCCATCGGCCATATCACCATTAAATCCCCAAAAAAGATCCTGACCCTTTTCCCGAATTCTGTCGAAACCATTGCATCAGATGAAAAAGCTACGATAGAATCTTTCACGCCCCAACTGACCGATGCACATTTTGCGACCAGGGTGCTGGATGTAAAAAAAGTCACAGATAAAATTTTGCTCACGGATGCAGAAATTGTTGTTTCAGGCGGAAGGGGCATGAAAAGCGCTGACAAGTGGGGCCCGCTGGAAGAGCTGGCCGGGCTTTTAGGCGCTGCCACTGCCTGCTCCAGGCCTGTTTCCGACGAAGGCTGGCGTTCACATCAGGAACATGTGGGCCAGACCGGAAAGATCATCGGCCCGAACGTTTATATTGCCCTGGGTATTTCCGGAGCTATCCAGCATCTGGGCGGCGTAAGCGCATCGAAACATATCATTGCGATCAATACCGACAAAGACGCCCCGATCTTTGAAGCGGCGGAATATGGAATGATAGCTGATGTCCACCAGGTACTGCCCAGGCTGATCGAAGCAGTAAGGGAAGCGAAGAAGCATTGAGGGAGTTGACAGTTGACAGTTGACAGTCAGCAGATTCACCTAATAACCAATCACCAATCACAATCCCAACGCTATGCTAACTAGTTCTGCAACATCATAGTTTTTCAGCGATTCCTCCCTATTCTTATACTTGATCCCGTCGGTCATCATCACCATACAGAATGGGCAGGCAGTAGCGACGATATCGGCGCCGGCTGAGATGACATCTTCAATTCTCTCAATAAACACCTCCTTATTCCCCGGTTCGGCTTCCTTAAACATTTGTCCGCCACCGGCACCGCAGCAAAGGGCAAAGCTTTTCGACCTTTTCATTTCGATCAGCGAAGGGCATAGGGCGGAGAGCACTGCGCGCGGAGCGTCATATTCGCTATTTGCCCGGCCTAAGTAGCACGGATCATGGAAGGTGATCCTGAAATTTGAAATTTGAAATTTGGATTTGGCATTTTGAACTTTGAACTTTGAACTTTGAACTATTTCGGCGAGGAATTGTGTGTGATGAATCACCTCAAACTGCCCGCCGAAATCCGGGTATTCATTTTTGAGGGTGTTGTAGTCGTGCGGGCAGCAGGTGAGGATCTTCTTCACTTCATACATGTTAAAAAGCTCTATATTCATCAGAGCCTGCATCTGGAAGAGCATTTCATTGCCGGCACGGCGGGCCACGTCGCCGCTGTCGGCTTCTTCGGTGCCCAGCACCGCGTAGCTTATGCCAAAATGGGCCAATATCTTCACAAACTCGCGGGTAACTTTTTTATAGCGGTCGTCAAAAGCGCCTGCAGAACCAACCCAAAAGAGATACTCAGGTTTTTCGCCCCGGGCGTAACAGTCGGACATAATTGGAACAGAAACTTTTACTTTTTCCATATAAATCTCCTCAGCCCACAACATCCTGTCCTGCGGTGAAAACTGCCACGGAGCGCCGTTGTTTTCTATGTTGGTGAAGATCGCATTCAGTTCCCCGGGCCCTTTGGCTTCTTCCATCACCAGGTAGCGCCGCATATCCACGATCAGCGAGGGATGGTTGATGTTCACCGGGCACTCGCGGGCACAGGCGTTGCAGGTGGTACAGGCCCAGAGCTCTTCTTCAGAGATATAATCCCGGATAAGGGATTTGCCATCGCCAAATGTCTTGTCCCTGATCAGCCCCTGCGCTTTTTCCTTCATCCTCGCCCTGACATCCATGATGATTTTCCGGGGTGAGAGTTTCTTCCCGGTGATATTCGCCGGGCAGACTTCGGTGCATCTTCCGCATTCTGTGCAGGCCAGCGAGTCCAGGTAGTTCTTCCATGTGATATCTTCCACATCCAATACCCCGAAGCGCGATACAGGCGCAGCTTCCCCTTCGGCCGGAGCAGCAAAAGCCAGGCTGGGATCCATCATTTTCTTAACCTCTTTTGTGATATCCGGCATATTCGGAAGATAGCCCAGGGGTTCCAGCCTGCTTAAAAACACATTCGGCACCGACATGAAGACGTGGAAATGCTTTGAGTACGGAAGGATATTGGCAAAAAGGAATATGCCAAGGATATGGGACCACCAAAAGATTTCGTGCCACACATGGATTGCTCCTCCGGGCATTCCCCCAGACCATCCCGCAATGAATTGGCTCACCGGGAAAACTCCCACGCCTCCATGCCTCCCCGCTTCCATGCCCCCATGAATCACCAGGTAAAAGGTATTCATCCCCAGCAGAGACACCATGAGGAAAAGGATCAGCGAAAGCGCCAGGTTAGCATCCTTATGGGAGATATGCTTCATCTCGATGCCGGTAAAACGGCGGATGTTCAGAAATATCCTCCTGACCAGGAAAGCGATGATGGCAAAGAGGATAATGAGAGCGAAAATGTCGCCGGAGGCAGTAATCACATCATACACCGGACCGAGAACAGACAGCGCCCTTTCCGTCCCAAACAGCCCGTCGATCACCATTTCGATGCTCCCGATGAGGATCACCAGGAAACCCCACCAGACGAGTGCGTGCATCAGGCCAATGACAGGTTTTCGCAGGATCTTGGTCTGTCCGAAAGCCACCGTCAGCATAATCTTGAAACGCCTGCCGAATTCTTTGACAGGATAGGGTTTGGTCAGTTTGAACCTGAGGTAATATTGCCAGGTCGTATAGGCAAAGATTCCCAGCGTAATCAGCAATGAGATGGCGAAGAGGATCTGTTTCAGCATAATGGTTATTAGTTAGAGAGGTAAAGATAATGAAATGTTAACATCCATGCTTCCATGCCCCCATGCCTCCATGCAAACTTTTTTATATCTTTGCAATATCATATCCGCAAATTCATGCACCCTGAGCAGAAACCTTATCAGCCGAAGAACCACATCCGCATCGTCACCGCAGCGTCGTTGTTCGATGGCCACGATGCCGCGATCAATATCATGCGCCGCATTATCCAGTCTACGGGAGCCGAAGTGATCCATCTCGGCCATGACAGAGCTGTGAAAGAGATCGTCGACTGCGCCATACAGGAAGATGCCCAGTCTATCGCTATCACCTCCTACCAGGGCGGCCATATGGAGTTCTTCAAATACATGCTCGACATGCTCCGTGAAAGAGGCTGCGGACACATTAAGATTTTCGGCGGCGGCGGCGGGGTGATCCTTCCCGACGAGATGGAAGAGCTTCACCAGTATGGCATTACCCGGATCTATTCACCTGACGATGGCCGTGAGATGGGCCTGCAGGGCATGATCAACGACCTGATGGAGAAATCCGATTACCCCACGGGTAACCAGATAGAAGACATCGAAATAAAAAAATCAGGGCAAAAAGACGTTTACGCCATTGCCAGGCTGATCTCTGCTGCTGAAAATTTCCCTGAAAGCGCCAGGGACCTGATCGACGGGCTAAAGCATCACTCAAAGAGATCTCCCGTGCTGGGGATAACCGGCACCGGCGGATCTGGCAAATCTTCCCTTGTAGATGAAATAGTCCGCCGCTTCTTACACGATTTCCCGGAGAAAACCATCGGGATCATCTCCGTCGATCCTTCCAAGCGCAAAACCGGCGGCGCCCTGCTGGGTGACCGTATCCGGATGAATGCCATCAACAACCCGCGGGTTTATATGCGCTCGCTGGCTACACGCCAATCGAACCTGGCCGTTTCACGTTATGTGAAAGACGCGGAAACCATCCTGCAGGCAGCAGGTTATGACCTCATCATCCTCGAAACCTCCGGCATCGGCCAGTCGGATACGGAAATCGTCGACCACAGCGATGTGTCGATGTACGTGATGACCCCCGAATATGGCGCGGCCACGCAGCTCGAGAAAATCGACATGCTCGATTTCGCCGATATCATCTCCATCAATAAATTCGATAAGAGGGGCGCACTGGATGCCCTGCGCGACGTGCGAAAGCAGTTTGCCCGCAACCACCAGCTCTGGCATGAAGAACCGGATAAAATGCCGGTCTACGGAACCATCGCCTCACAGTACAATGACCCGGGCGTGAACCTTTTCTACAAGGCGCTGATCGATATTATCAATGAAAAGACCGGCGCCGGCTTTGTCACGAAAATACGTGCCGAAGCCGGCATGGCGGATAAGATCTTTATCATCCCACCCAACAGGACCCGGTATCTTTCAGAGATCGCTGAAACGGTAAGAAATTATAACAAGTGGGCCGAAAAGCAGGCCGGAGTGGCCCAGCGGCTTCATTCCATCCAGGAGACCATTAAAATCCTCAAGGGCGGAAACACTGCAAATGAAGACGTGAAAAGCGCTCTTGAAGAGGAATATAAGAAGATTGAGCCGGAGCTCGACGGCAAGACTAAATTCATCCTGGAGACCTGGCCGCTTAAGGTCGGTTCTTACAGCCAGCCGGAGTACATTTTCCAGGTCAGGGACCAGAAGATCCGGGTAAATACGCATGTTGAATCCCTTTCCCACACCAACATCCCGAAAATATCGCTTCCCAAATACAAAGGCTGGGGAGATATTGTCAGGTGGAGCCTGAAAGAGAATGTGCCGGGTGAATTTCCTTACGCGGCAGGGGTTTTCCCATTCAAGCGGGTAGGCGAGGATCCGACCCGGATGTTCGCCGGTGAAGGTGGCCCGGAGCGCACCAACAAACGTTTTCATTATCTCTCCAAAGGAATGCCGGCCAAAAGGCTTTCCACCGCTTTCGATTCCGTCACCCTATATGGTAACGACCCTGATATCCGCCCGGATATTTACGGAAAGATCGGCAATTCCGGCGTTTCGATCTCCTGTCTCGACGATGCCAAGAAGCTTTACTCCGGTTTCAACCTGGCCGATCCCAAGACATCGGTCTCCATGACCATCAACGGCCCTGCGCCAACCCTGGTGGGTTATTTCATGAATGCCGCCATAGACCAGCAATGTGAGATCTATATCCGGGAAAACGGGCTGGCGGATGAAGTTGAAAAGAAAATCGCGGCGATTTATGCCAAAAAAGGCACCAAACGGCCGCAGTACCAGGGACAGTTACCGGAAGGAAACGGCGGGCTGGGACTGATGCTGCTGGGAGTCACCGGCGATATGGTCCTACAGACGGATGTTTATAAGAAGATCAAAACCGATACGCTTTGTCGGGTCCGGGGAACGGTTCAAGCCGATATCCTGAAAGAAGACCAGGCACAGAACACCTGTATCTTTTCTACCGACTTTGCCATTAAGATGATGGGCGACGTTCAGGAATATTTTAACCTTCACCATGTCAGAAACTTCTATTCAGTTTCCATCTCCGGGTACCACATCGCTGAAGCAGGTGCCAATCCAGTCACCCAGCTCGCTTTGACCTTGTCAAACGGGTTTACCTATGTGGAGTACTACCTGTCAAGAGGGATGGACATCGACAAATTCGCGCCAAACCTTTCTTTCTTTTTCTCCAACGGTATCGATCCTGAATACTCGGTCATGGGAAGGGTTGCGCGGCTGATCTGGGCGAAGGCGATGAAATACAAGTATGGTGGTGATGACCGTTCACAAAAGCTGAAATATCATATTCAAACCTCCGGACGCTCATTGCATGCGCAGGAGATCGGGTTTAACGATATCCGCACCACGCTGCAGGCGCTTTACGCCGTTTATGACAACTGCAACTCGCTGCATACCAATGCTTACGATGAGGCCATCACTACTCCGACCGAAGAATCGGTGCGCCGGGCGGTGGCTATTCAGCTCATTATTAACCAGGAGCTCGGGCTGGCAAAGAACCAGAACCCGCTCCAGGGCTCTTTTATCATCGAAGAACTGACCGACCTGGTGGAAGAAGCAGTTATGAAGGAATTCGACAGGCTGACGGAAAGGGGAGGGGTGCTCGGGGCCATGGAGACCATGTACCAGCGTAGCAAAATACAGGAAGAGTCGCTCTACTACGAAACACTTAAGCATACCGGTGAGTTGCCTATAATCGGCGTGAATACTTTCCTGTCGTCCGAAGGATCGCCTACCATTACGCCAGGAGAAGTGATCCGTGCAACGCCGGAGGAGAAGGAATACCAGATAACGATGCTTGAAGAACTGCACAAAACCTTTTCAGATAAGACAACAGCACTGTTAGAAGGCCTTAAGGAAAGGGCAAGAAATAACGAGAATATTTTCGAAGGCTTGATGGAAGTGGCAAAATATTGCTCCATCGGCCAGATCACCCGCGCACTCTTTGAAGTGGGAGGGCAATACAGAAGGAACATGTAAACTCACGAAGTTATGGCGCATTGGCTTGATGAAATAGAACAACAGGAAAGCCGGAGGAAAGGATCGGCTTCCGGAAGCGCGAGGGTTCAGGATAAAAAATTCAGGATCCAGCAGAACTATCAGAAGAACAAAGAAACTTACGGAGGATTTATCAGCAAGATGCAAAGCCTGGTAGAAAGGGTGAATAACCTTCCCATGGAGCACCGTGAAGTTTTTGGGAAAATTAATACAAAACAAAAAGAATCCAGGCTTGACAACCATCTCAGCTATTTTTCAAGCAGCCGGCGAACGGAGAAGACGGAGTTCAAAAACCTGTTGCATCCTTTCAAGATGATTCATTACAAGCATGTCCGGGTGATTTTTTTCAATGTGGCCAAACTTATGGATAAAGTCGAGGTTGAAATTTATGAAGAACTTCTGGAAAAAAAACGCCGTGACGGACAGATCATTGCCGCACATGAAAACCCGAAAGATTCTCATAAACCTCATTCCGAAAAAGATAGGTTTCATGAGATTTATTACTATGAAATGAGCAAACTGAACGATGAACTTGCATTCAGGATCATCGACTGGCTTGCTTTCCATGAAGAGGTGAACCATATTCCCATTGTGCTGGAAGGGGAACCGCGTTTTAAAGAATAGGTTTAAGGTTTAAGTTTTAAGGTTTAAGTTGGGGAATTTTTTATGGAAATTCACCTTACTGCTTTTATTACAAGTATTATTACCAGCGCAAGCAGCACCAGGCCGGCCAGGATAAAGACCCAGTAGTTGATCACTCTTGATTCTGCATACATTTCAAAATCACTGATCAGGACATACCCAAACTGGAATTCCCAGCCAACCTGGTTTCCGTTCAGCATAGCTGAGTTGGTATTAGTAATCAACCCGGGCATCTCCACTTCTTCAGTATATCCTTCAAGTTCAATAATGGTTTCCAGCATTTTCAATTTTTTTGCGAAGTCTTCAAATAATGGAGGCTCGAGATCATCCAATAGAGAAAAAGCTTCATTCCCTGACCATTTGCGGTATAAGTCAATAAAATCAATCCCATTCATAAAGTTCAAGCCTTCCATATTTTTATAGAGGCTGTCATAATAAATGGAGAGATCCACAGGATTTAGCTGAGGATTGTTCAGTCTTTTAATTCCATCCTGCAATACGGATTCCACTTCTGCCACGGCAGATTTGGTGAGGAAAACCGAGAATTTATCTTCGGCTTCCTCTTTGCGTGTGCTGTCAGCTTCAGAGACAGGTATCTTCTGGTCGTTGACCCACAGGATATCATCTTCGGTAAGGTAATCCCGGTAATCCAGTTTATTGAATGGATTGGCGGATTTATAAACCTCATTGAAAGTTAGGTAGGAAAAGAAAAAACGGAACCTTTTTGTAACCGATATATCACGGTCAAGATTTCTATACTCACTGGTATCACCTTTGATTTCTGTCTTGAGATCATCACTGTTCCTAAAAGATTTGGTATAGGTTACCATATACTTCGTACTGTCTGACGGATTCTTCGAGGACTTCTGTTCCCATGTTTCGTTTACCGGGAACGGTAAATCAGTTTTGAAAACATCCGATGAGTCACCGGTAACTGTGATGATCCGGGTAAAAGTCCCGTCAGGGTTAACCTTCGTGGTGACCGTAATCTCCCGGCAGGCGCTGAATGCCAATAGCAGCATGATGATTAGCGATAAAATGATGTTTTGTGTTTTCATCGTTGTATGGTATAATGGGTTGAATCGAATTGTTTAAGGATGGACATGAAAGGCGATATTGAAGCATTATAGTCAGACCTTTTTAGCCATCCAGGAGCATCCGGGGTGATACCGGCCACATCGGCATACATAGCCGCCTTGAGCAATGTCCGGAGGTTTATCTTTTTTGTTTTTAATTCTGTATACTGATTGAGCATTTCCGGATCAGCCGAGAGAATACTTATGGTTTTTTTTAGCTTTAAGGCACTGCGGTATTGAGAAGATTGGGAGATTGCTGCATTTTGCTTCTCCAGTCGGGAGATTTTATCCACCACAACATACTCCTCATAACCAAAGACCAGGAATAGGCAAACCGAAGCTGCAGCCAATAATCGCTGCAGGAATGTGATAACCGGGAATTTTCCGGATTTTTCAGTTATTTGGAAATGATTCTCTTTTGAATCTATTTGGATAGCTTTCATGATATCTTCAGTAAACCCCTCAGGATTTTTTAAAATGGGCTCCCTGTGGCGTATTCCAGCAATCTTACCGGCGACCAGCCTGGTCTCTTCCAGGTATTGGGCACAAGCCCTGCAGGATTCGATGTGACGGTATATTTCATCACCCAGGTTCTGATTATCCAGATAAACCAACCGTTCAATTTCCTTTCTGACATTGATGCATTCCATGGTGATCTCTTATTTTATTACTTTGAGCAGTTTTTCCCTTATTGCTTTCCGGGCATGATATAAATTACTTTTCACCGAGTTTTCTGACAGGTTGAGGATTTGCCGGACTTCCGAAGATTCTATGCCCTGGAGGTCCCTCAAGACAAATACAATCTGTTGTTTTTCAGGAAGTCCTTCTGCCAACCACCTGATGAGCTCGGTGGTTTCTTTATTATCGACCTCCATCTGCGTGATCTCACGATTGATGTGATCTAATTGGCTGATGACTTTTTCAAGGTTGACCAGGTTGTGCCTTTTGATCTGCCTTAACCGGTCTATCGCACTGTTGGCGACTATCTTGTAAAGCCAGGTTGAAAATTTCTGCGTCATGTCGTATGTTTCTATCTTTTGCCAGACCTTGATAAAACTTTCCTGGACGACATCCCGTGCCTCTTCTTCGTCGCACATTATCCGGAACGCCAGGCTGAAAGCCTGCTGCCGGTATTCCTCCACTATTCTGCGGAACGCGGCCTGATCGCCTTTTTTAACGCTTTCAATGATTTCCTGCAGGTCAGTCAGCATAGAATAATTTTGGCTTCTGATTATATTACGATAAAGATAGGGAAAAGTAAAATGAGTTGGCAGTTTACAGTTGGCAGTTGACAGTTGAAAAATAAATGTTTTATATTTAAACAAACTATTGTTTTGTATTGAAACATTTCTTATCTTTGTCCCGTTGTAAAGCAAAACGCCAATTAATATGAGCATAAAACTGTCGCAAAAACAAATAGGCCAAAGGATAGCCGAACTTCGCAAACGGAAAGGGCTGTCTCAGGAAGATTTGGCAAAGAGCATCAAGATTTCCCGACCGTCTTTGGCTCAGATAGAGTTAGGGAATAGAAGTGTTGATATTCTTGAATTACAAAGTTTGTCAATGGTCTTGGGTTTTTCCTTAGATGATTTTATGTCAAGCGATTACAAGGTCAGCCAGGAAATTGAAATTAATGCAGAAATGAAAACCAAAATACAGCAAGAGCGTATTTCTGTTCCCAATTTGCAAGTCAATAAGTTTAAGAATGTGCTTTTATACATTCTTGAACGGTGTGCAGGTAAACCGAATGTCGGTGAAACTGTCCTTTACAAGTTGTTGTATTTCTCCGATTTCAACTACTACGAATTGTATGAAGAGCAATTGACAGGCGCCAGTTATCGGAAGTTACCTTACGGACCGGTTCCGCAAAAGTTAGACGCAATCATTAACCAAATGATTGACCAAAGTCAATTACAAAGAGTGAAAACAGAATATCATGACTATCCGCAAGCCCGCTACCTGCCTTTGGTGAAAGCGGATCTGACCCAGTTAAAAGCCAGTGAAAAAGAAGTTATCGACAGGGTTATTGAGCAAATGAGTGATTGGTCGGCTGCCAGGATCAGCAATTATTCTCATAAAGATATGCCCTGGTTGGTTTCAAAAGAGGGAGAAGAAATTAATTACGAATTGGTTTTTTACAGAGAATCTCCCCATTCTGTGAGAGACTATGAGGACGAAATTGAAGAACAATGACTTTTGATGAATTAACCGAATTCAGAAAGGATTTGAAAACCCTGTTAAAGAAATACAGGACACTGAATGATGACCTGGAGATTGTCAGGAGAGTTCTGGAAGTAATGCCCGATGAAAGACCACCTTTCAGTTTTCGTATTGATGGACTGGGTCTGAAAACATGCATCATCAAAGTGAAAAAGATTGCCTGTAAAGCGCTGAAAGGCAGTGGAGTAAATTCAGGATTACGGTTGATTTATGCCTATTTTAAAGAGGAACAAAAAATTACTTTCATTGAACTATCTCATAAGCGTGATAAGGAAAATGAGGATAGACAGAGGATAATTGACAATTTTTATTAATGTTGTTATTTTCCCTGCCGGCATCTGCTCAATTGCGATTTGATTATCCGATAACAGAATTGGAACCTACTGAGTTAATCTTTACCTATTTGTTGAAATATCAGCAGGATTCCTTAAATCCGGACTTTATCAGACAGGATAATATGTTGCTCTTTTTGGGAAAAACATCAGCAAGTTTATAAGCAATGATTTATTTGTTTTCGATACTATAACGAGACGGATAACTTCTCTTGCCGAGTTTCAAGGATTGTTATCAGACCCGAAAAGCCCGGATATGTAGTGATGATTAATATGATAGAGAAGGATTATATTGAAACCACCAAAGAGGGATTTTTCCATGCGGAAGATGCTTTTCGTGACGATATTATCAGCAGCGCTAAAGAAGCAGGCCTTGGCAGCGTGGCACAACAAAATGCTGCAAGAAATATGGAAGAACGCAACAACCCCATCGAATTAAAGCGAAAGTAATATATAAATTGAAAGCCAGTGGGTGTCGGTCATATGCGATTTTTAACAGTGTTTATTTTTACATTGCTTTTCTGGCAAAACCTTTGGGGGCAAGTGAACCTTCAGGGTCGGGTAATGAATACCGAAACATTGCCAATACTTTACAAAGCTAACTGAAATTCATTGCGAAGACATTACTGCAATGAGACAATGTTTTCATAAGATAATTTAATTATTGATTTTTTTAACCGCCAATTGTTGCAATAAAACAAATTAAAATATAAAATATTCACCATATTTTTCCATTTGTATTATAATTATTGCTAATTTAGGTGCAATTTAATCGGAAATGAGAAATGTCATTTCATCCAAAAATACAAAGCAATATTTTTAGAAGGCTGCCAAACTGTTTTGGTATAAAGGCATTTAGCCCCCCCCCCCCCCAGTCCTGCTTTTGTACGCCGATTCTATTATCAATCGGAATACCGGAGGCTTTTTTAAACTATGGCATAAACTTCTTTCTTTTTTTATTTGCCAATATCTTTCATGTTCAAGCATTTCCCGTACTTGGTTTCATCTGCTCAAACAACCCGATAAATGACGACAAACATTACGCGTATTTATCCTATTGTTGCAATAAATATATTTTTTTTATTGGCAAGAACAAGTTTGACAAACAAAGTCACCCCGTGTTTGGCTGGTTGATGCGGGGTGGCTTTTCATGGAAAATGCGAGCCTAGACACCATTAGACAGAGCATATTGAGAAGTAAGTTAGATCGCAAAAATTCACTTCTCACATTTTACATTTTTTCAACAATAAAAAATAAGAAATAATGAAAAAATTATTAATTATTCTTGCATTTTTGGGGCTACTCGCCTTTGGAACATCCAATGTATCCGAAGCTGCTCCCGCTCCTGTTCCTGATTGCTTTACCGTAATAATAACATGTAGCAATGGGTCACAACACTATTTATTAGTTTGTGATTGGGAAGATTTGGTGCAAGGTTATGAGGTACTTTGTGGAGCAATTAATTAAGATGAAATATTTAATTTGACAAAGTAATGAAACTTAGTTCTATCTGACGAAATCAGTATAGAACTAAGTTTCTATTTCAATTTCATTATATTTAATTTGACAAACTAATCATCATTATGATTCTAATTTAAAAATATTTTATCATGCGAATACTTTTTATCATTATTATAATAATATGGTCTGAGCCTTCATTCTCACAATTGCTGGCCGACTATCCCGTAAAAGACTTGGAACCGGCTGAATATGTCGTTACTTATTCATTGAAATATCAGGAAGATTCGTTAAATCCAAACTTTATAAGGCAGGATAATATGTTGCTTTTTTTAGGAAAAAATATCAGTCAATTTTTAAGCAATAATTCTTATGTTTTCGAAAATGACATGAAAAAAATCGCCACTGAATCTCAACTTCAGGAGTATTTGAATCAAAGGCCCCCCATGCCACATCTTGTGTACAGGATTTATAAGAATTTTCCTAAAGGAAAAATTTCCTTTACTGATTATGTTTCTCCTAATCATCTAAAATATGAAGAAAACCTTGATTTGTTTAAGTGGCAATTAGATAATGATACGACTACTATCAATGGATACAAAGCACAAAAAGCCACCTGCGATTTTGGAGGCAGAAGCTGGGTTGCCTGGTTTAGTCCTGAAATTCCTTCAAATGACGGTCCCTATGTATTCAATGGCCTGCCTGGTTTGATTATAACGGTTTATGATACCCGTAATCATTATGTGTTTGAACTGGTATCTATCGAAAAACCTTCAAATGAACTTATGATTAAATATGCGGAAAGGCAATACATTGAAACCACAAAACAGGGTTTTTTTAAAGCCAAAGATGCTCATCGTGATAACATTTTAAGTTGGGCAAAAAACAGAGGCTTCAGTGACGAAGAACAACAAAGTGCCGTGAGAATGATGGCCGAGGATAACAATCCCATCGAGTTAAAGCGAAAGTAAAATATAAATTGAAAGCCAGCGGGTACCAGTCATATGCGATTTTTAGCAGCGTTTATAATTACATTGCTTTTCTGGCAAAACCTTTGGGGGCAGGTGAACCTTCAGGGTCGGGTGATGAATACCGAAGGTGAAGCCTTGTCAAATATCAATATACTGGTGTATAATCCTGGCAGTAAGGTGCTTGTGGCTTTCGCGGTAAGCGATGATCAGGGGCATTTCCAAACCAGTGTAAACAGCACTTCAGACAGCCTTGATATTGAGGTGAGTTCCATTCAATACCGCAAAGAATACCGTAGCATTGCCAATACCTCACAAAACTTGCAATTCGAGCTTCTTCCTGATGTAAAACAATTGAAAGGCATCACGATAAAAGCATCACCCATCGAACAAAGGGGTGACACCATCAGCTATCTGGTAAGTTCGTTCGCGGTAAAAGAGGACAGGGCGATAGAAGATGTATTGCGCCGTATGCCGGGTATAGAAGTTGAACCCAACGGACGTATTCTTTACCAGGGAGTACCTCTTCAAAAGTTTTACGTGGAAGGGCTCGACCTGATGGATGGCCGTTATGGGGTTGTAAGTAAAAATCTCCCCCAAAGCTCTGTCAGCGTCGTTGAAATACTCGAAAATCACCAGCCAATCCGAATTCTGGAAGAACGAACCACATCCTACCAGCCTTCACTTAACCTTAAGCTCAAACACGATATCACCACCACAGGTACTGCCAAACTGGGAACAGGGGTCAAGCCTTTTCTTTGGGATGTTAACATTACGCCCATGATCTTCACCAAAAACTTTCAAGTGTTAGCTTCTTATCAAACCAACAACACGGGTAATGATGTTTCTCAACAACTCAAAGTTTTGACCCTGGAAGATTTACTCAAGAATGTAGACCGCCCTGCTGAAAACCCTGGAATGTTACAAATAATAGATGTAAATCCTCCTGAAATTTCCATGAACCGTTACCTTGATAACAACATAAACTTACTTAATTTCAATGGACTACAGCGCATCAGCCGGGATTTTCAGTTAAGAGCCAACCTTTATTATATAAACGACATTCAAGGGGAACAGGCTGCCCTGCAACGCACTCTCTATACTCCTAGCGACACCCTAACATTTACAGAAGATTTCAATAACCGGCTTCACGACAATTACCTGAATAGTGAGTTCACACTAACCCGCAATGTTAAGAACAATTACCTGAATAATGAGTTGAAGATACAATCGCGATGGGACAAACAGACGGGAGTGATTAATACAGGAAGTGAAGATATTGTCCAATCACTGAAAGATCCTTTTAAGGCCATTTCAAACGAATTGAGAACAGTAAACCCGGTGGGTAAATATCTGGTGGAATTTTGGTCCTTTATTACTTACGACCATAGTCCGCATAGCCTGGCAGTTAGCCCCGGCCAGTTCGAGGAGAACCTGAACTATGGTGAGTCTTACAAAAAGGTACTCCAGCAAATGGATTTGAAACACTTTTATGCTGACCACTCAGCCAGCCTGGTGTTGAGTTGGAAAAGACTAAATATCAATCCCCGGCTAGGTATAGCTTACCGCCGGCAGATGCTCGAAAGTAATATCTTTATCACACAGCAGGAAGAAGAGCGTGAAGCCGGACCCAGCTTTATCAATAAACTTGACGGCCGCCATACCCGCGCCTATTTGCAAACTGAAGTTGAATACAGAAAGTCAGGCCTTACACTCAAGGCCAGGCTACCGCTTAGCTGGCAACAGATATATATGGATGATTTGACATCAGAAGGGGAGCAGAAACTCAGCCGCTTACTGTTCGATCCTCATCTATCGGTGGATTACCGGATTAACGGTTTTTGGCGCGTGAGAGGCTCATGGAGCTATGCCAACCGATTAGGCGACATTGACAGGGTAAACTTCGGTTTTATCCTGAGAAACTATCGTGACCTTAGCCAGAATGCAGCGCCCCTTTCAGAAACTTCCAGTAACAATTTTTCATTGAATCTGTCATACCGCAACCCTATCACTTCCTTTTTTAACTCCTTCAGCTATATCTATGTTTTTAGTCATAATAACTTGATATACGGTAACAAAGTTCAGTCTGACGGGACAACTATAATACAAGCGGTTGAGTTGCCTAATACAAGCTATTCCCATAACCTGCAGGCATATACCAGTAAGTATTTTGCTGTAACTAAAACAACCATCAGCTTTCATGCTAACTACAATCAGCGCCGGGGAAAGTCATTGATGAATGGAGAATTATTTATTGCCACAAGTATATTGTTCAACTTCAAACCCGAGCTAAATATTCGCATAACCAAATGGCTGAATGCAGAATATGGATTAAATGCAAGTTATATTCAAACCTTTATCGAAAATGAAAAGAAGGGCAACATTTCCATCTTGAGAAACAACTTCAATGTCTTTGCTTTTCCAACAAAAAGCCAACTGATCAGCATTTCATCCGAATATTACAAATGCCAGGGCGACAATAACCTCTTTGTTGATTTTCTATACCGTTACACAATTACAAAACGAAAAATTGATGTCGAATTCCGCTGGAACAACATCTTCAACAGTAAAACCTATACAACATACCAGGCAAATGCCTTCATAGTTTGGGAATCCAGTTATTTTTTACGTCCTTCCCAGGTATTTCTGTCAGTTAAGTTTAGTTTTTAGTGAGGAATGATTAATGGTTATTGGGTAATTGACTACCTAATGACAACTTTATGACCACCACTAACCAATAACCACTAACCAATAACCACTAACTTATAAAATTCCAAACACTCCGGGTTCCTCAGCGCATCCTGGTTTTTGACTTCCTGCCCTTGGATGAGTTTTTTTACGGCAACCTCTACTTTTTTCCCGTTGATGGTATACGGCACGTCAGGTGTGGTGAGGATTACAGCCGGAACATGCCGGGGGCTGCATTGCTGGCGGATACTGGTCCGGATTTTTTTGAGAAGATCTTCGTTCAGTTCAAAACCTGGTTTCATCTTTACAAACAGGATTACCCTTTCGTCTCCTTCAAATTGTTGCCCGATAACCACTGAATCTTCGATTTCTTCCATATTTTCCACCACCCGGTAGATCTCAGCCGTTCCGATCCGAACGCCGCCGGGGTTCAGCGTGGCATCAGACCGGCCAAGCATGGTGATCCCGCCATGCGGGCTTAGCACCATATAATCGCCATGGCACCATATTCCAGGGAAGTTCTCAAAATAGGCACTGTGGTATTTCCTGCCATCCGGGTCATTCCAGAAATAGATGGGCATGGAGGGGAACGCGGACTTGCAAACCAGTTCGCCCTGTTTATCAATGACCGGCTTTCCGCTGTCATCAAAGCAATCAACATCCATACCCAGCCCGCGGCATTGGATCTCTCCGCGATAAACGGGCAAAATGGGGCTCCCCAGCATAAAACAGGAGATAATATCAGTACCGCCTGAGATAGAAGATAGCTGAACATCCTTTTTCCATTTGTCGTAAACATATTCAAAGCTTTCATCAGCCAATGGGGATCCTGTTGAAGTTATGGCTCTAAGGTAAGGAAAGCCTGATATTTCTTTTGGCTTGACGCCGGCTTGCTGGAGAGAGGCAATGTATTTGGCACTGGTACCGAAGAGGGTAAATTTCAGTTCATCAGCCAGTTGGAGAAGCGCTTCCGGTCCGGGATAGAAAGGATTTCCGTCGAAACAGACGATAGTGGCGCCAAGAGCGAGGCTGCTCACGAACCAGTTCCACATCATCCAGCCACATGTGGTGAAATAGAAGACAACGTCATCCGGGCGTACATCGCAATGCAGTTTAAGTTCTTTCAGGTGCTGGATCAGGGTGCCGCCTGCGGAATGGACAATGCTTTTCGGCAGGCCCGTAGTGCCGGAAGAGTACATGATGTAAAGCGGATGGTCGAAGGGGAGCTGAACGAAGTTCATATCTCCTTCAACCGGTAATGCCAAAGCTTCCCAGGATATAGCATTTGGGATACCTTCCAAATCGGGCTTCCCGGTGAAATTAACCATCACCACGTGTTCAATGGTAGGAAGCTCCCCAAGGATTCCACGGAGTTTTTCCTGCGAATCGAAATGTTTTCCGTTATAGAAATAGCCATCCACGGCGAAGATTATCTTCGGCTCGATCTGGCTGAACCGGTCGAGCACCCCTTTGATCCCGAAATCGGGCGAGGTCGACGACCAGATGGCGCCTAGGGAAGCCGCGGCCAGCATGGCGATAACGGTTTCCGGTATATTGGGCATAAAGGCCCCAATCCGATCACCCTTACTCACGCCAAGCCGCTTCAGGCCTTCGGCCACACGGTGGATCTCTTCGTATAATTCACCGAAGGAGAATATCCGTGTGTAGCCGTTTTCACCACGAAAAATGATGGCCGGATGATTGTCGCGCCGTTGCAGCAGGTTTTCGGCGAAGTTGAGCCGGGCCCCGTGAAACCATCTGGCACCAGGCATTTTCTTCGGATCATCCACAACCTGGTCGAAATCAACGGAAAATTTGATCCCGCTGTAATGCCAGAAAGTTCCCCAGAATGCCTGAATGTTTTCTACGCTCCAGCGGTGGAGCTCGTCATAGGTTTTAAACTTCCTGTCAGAATAGGCGTTCACAAACTCCATATATTGGCACATCTGTGACTTTTTAGCAAGATCAGTGTCCGGGGTCCAGAGACGTTTATATTCCATTGGTTTAGTTATTTTGATTTGATTTTGAGATGACATCTCAGGTTGGAAATCCTGTTAACTCACGATGTGATATTCCATCGCCAGGTAGGTTTCAATTCTTTTATAATCCAGAAACGATTTGGTATCAGTATAAACCGCGTACATATTGCCAGCTATCTCCAGGGGATTGCCAAAAAACTTAAATGGATTCATCAGTTCCGACCTGGTACAGGTTTGCTCTTCCACAATGCCGTCGTACCAGTCAGGATGTTCAGAAATCTTTTGAATAACGACATTCCGGTTGTAATTCCACAGGGGATGAAGCTTTAGTGACAGGGGGGTGTGGCCGTTGTGCCAGCGGTGGATGAAAGTATCATAACTGATCCCCGGTTTCCGGTGGAAAAGGGTGAGCAGGCAGATGCCCGGCGTCGGTTCACGATCAGCCCATGTTTTTTCATAAGACACCGGGAGCGCTTCCTCTACCGTGAAGGCCCCGGCAAATCCTTCGGATTTCATTAAAAAATCAACCTTTACATGATCTTCTTTATAAACAGAGAAAACAGCTATCTTGCTTTTCCTGAACGGGATGACAGATATTTTTGGAGGAGGCTCCTGTGTCAGGGTAACCTTAAGGGCCTCCGGATTGATTAGCTCTGCTGTTGTAATAGCCATGTTTAGTATGCGGTCAGTAAAATGCCGGTGATCTTCTTTTGCATTACCGCGAATGAGATACATCTCTTTTCTCATATTCTTTGTTTCTTTGCAGGCTGAAATTTATGTCAAAGATAAATTATGTTCTCACAGAAAAAATATAATGTCCTGGTTACCGGTGGGGCCGGGTTTTTAGGAAAAGCCATCATAAGGGAGCTTCTCGTTCCGGCGCGATTTCGGGTTTAAGCCGAAATACAGCCATGAGGAGGCATTGGAGCGGACAATCAGCTATTATCGTGAGGAAAGGAAGGGTTTCCAACCCGAGGGTTGGAAACCCTGGGGAAGGTCATTAAGATGGCGAAGAAAATTATAAAATTGTGGTAGTTTTTTTTAACTTCCAGCCAGTTTTGATAAACAATTCAGATAAGCCCTGAGGGTTTTGTCAATCACAGGTTTCATTTTGCCATCAGATTCAAGCAAAAATCTTTTGCATGAAAATGTTCTATACCCTTGTAACTGGTCGTTTTACCCACATCATCCATAGTCACCAGGTATTTGGGATAATTATCCGGTATTTCCATCAGGCTGCCATATTCCCGTTGGATCGTTTCCTGGCTTGATAACAGGTAACAAACCTGTACATAAATCCTTTCTCCGTTTTTTTCGCAAATAAAATCCACCTCTTTATCCCCCGATTTTCCCACATAGATAGTAAATCCAGCAATCTTAAGGTGAATATACACGATATTTTCAAGGATCTTACCAATGTCGGCAACTTTGTATCCAATGATTGAATTCCGCAGGCCAAGGTCCTCGAAATAATATTTTTCGCCTACTTCAAATATTTTTTTCCCGGTAATATCAGAGCGGTTTGCCTTGAACAGAAAAAACGCCGATTCAAGATATCCCAAATAATTCAACACAACCTGTGTAGAGATGTTGATGCGTTGGGATTTCAGAAAATCACTGATCTTTTTGGCCGAAACAAGGCTCCCTGTGTTATCGCAAAGAAACCGCACCAGGTTTTCAAGAAAGGGGACGTTTCTTACTCCGTAGCGTGTTACAACATCCTTAAAAAGAATTGTACTGTAAATATTCCTGAGATATTCATTTACAATATGCTGTTCATCAGGCAAATGGATGAGATAAGGCAACCCTCCTTTTTGGAGATATTCTGTAAATGTTTCAATGGAATCTTCTTTTTGGTGGAAGCTCAGAAATTCTGGATACGAAAGACTGAACACTTTGAATTCAACATACCGGCCACTGAGGTAAGTTGCCAACTCGCCTGATAACATACTGGCATTACTTCCGGTGCAATAAATGTCATAGCTGCCGTCGGCTTGCAGGCTGCGCAGGGCTTTTTCGAAATCGGTGATATCCTGTATTTCATCAATGAAAAGAGAAGTTTTACCCGTTTTCCCTTTGTTTTGATATACGAACTCAAGCAATTCCTTATCATTGGTGATACCTGAAAATTCATCCAGCTCTTTGTTCAGATATACAATGGTACTGCCTGGGTATGTAATGTTAATCATATCCATAAGCTGATAAAGCAAATAGCTCTTGCCAACACGCCGTTGGCCTGTAATCACTTTGATAATATCCAAACCGATGAAAGGTTTTATTCTTTCAATATAGAGAGGCCTGGGTTTATAACTTCTGAAGGGGAATATCATTGTTTCAATTGTAATTGATGAATGCTACAAATGTAATATTAAATTCAATTATGATTGAAATTAATTGCTTCACATCTTGAACTATATTTGATTTATCGCTTTCTTATCAAATCGGTATCCTGATCACTACCATATGACTGTCAACTGTCAACTGCCTACTTGTCAACTTCCCTTAAGCAATCACATTAATCTGCAGCTTCGTAAGCTGATAGTAGATACCATCCTCCAGGGCAAGCAGTTCTTCGTGTGTCCCCATTTCCTTAACCTCGCCATGGTCTATCACAATGATCTTGTCGGCTTTATGAATGGTGGATAAGCGGTGGGCGATCACGAAGGAGGTCCTGCCTTCCATCAGCTTCTCCAGGGCTTCCTGCACCAGGCGTTCATTTTCGGAATCCAGCGAACTGGTGGCTTCATCCAGGATCAGGATAGCCGGGTTTTTCAGGATCGCACGGGCGATGGCAATACGCTGCCGCTGACCTCCGGATAATTGGATCCCTCTTTCTCCCACCAGGGTTTCCAACCCCTCCGGGAAATACACCGATCGATCTTTGTATATCTGAATAAAGATCAGCCACCCCACTGATTGATCCACCGATAAATACCGAATAAAGGACAAATTTCAGCAAATCACCGGTGGAAAGGCCGGCCCCCTGGTTGATCAGGTAAACCCCATACCAGATCACCCCGATAATAGAGCCGAACAAGGCAAAGACGATGAATGAAACAAATAAACCTCTCCACCGGGATCAGCGCCTGCTTGAAAAAAACGACATCGGAAGCTTGATCAGGTGGTTATAGGTTGTTTGCCTGAGTAATGCCAGCGTTTTTTGGGTCACAACGGCAAACAGGTAAATCCGGAAATAGGAAAAAACGGCATTTACGAGGAAAACGATGATCAGGATAAATCCTAACTGGTTGATTTTATCCAAAGTCCCTTTCGTTGCTGAATCCAGCAGTTCACCGATAAGCATCGGAAAAACCAGTGTGGTCAGGCTGGAAAGGATGAGAAATGCCAGGCCTGCAATAAAGACGTATTTCTGCGGCCCGATGAAGCGGAATAAGCGATAAAGCCTCTTAATGCCTTCCCGTGTGATCTTTTTCTTTGCTACTTCCCGGTCGCCGTTTTGTTGGTGGTATCTGGCCATTAATTATCAGAATTTTACAAATTTATATAATTAGTGTCTGTCCATAATGTCCCCCATTTTAATAATAACCATCCGATTTTTTGAAGCGCAGGGGGATTTTTCGCAACAAAATACCATCACTCAGTGATACAAGGCCAAGAGCCTGTTAATTTCTCAGC